>OGFD01001076.1_pt1 | contig 14977 bp, 12 predicted proteins | sample 1570851 | NCBI WGS metagenome assembly OGFD01 (sample SAMEA2582077, study PRJEB24529) | metagenome | biome: Human gut stool | place: China | collected 2011
GTTGCATATTAATTCGCCTTACGAAGAGGGAATTGCCGTGTTGAGTGAAAGTAATGACGGGACAGGGATGCTTTCATTTATGCGTCAGATGGCTGATGGTACTTTGGGAAGTTTTGAAACTCGTTGTTTGTCAACGAATAATCCCGGAGTTGTGTTCCCGAAATCACCCACGGATATGTCAAAAAGGTTATCTCAATTATTTATCAGTTATAAAGATGATCCTTCTATTTATATGGTAAATGCCAAAACGCTTGAATTGGAGGTAATCTGAGGAAAAGGCATAGGCCAAACGGCAAATCTCGATGTCTAACCAAAAAGACTGCAACAATTGTTGCAGTCTTTTTCTGCGTAATCTACCTCATGGATTTTGCGTAAATTCACATTCTTCTGAAAGTGGAAGATTGGGGCGGAGAAATCAGCGAACAGAATGTGCCGGTGCTGATTCACATGGAAGGGCTGACCATGTATCTGAACGCACCTCTGCGAGGGAGGTGCCCCGAAGGGGCGGAGGGAGAGAACCTTGCCATAGCCCGAAATATTTCGGGCAGCCGTACAGTTCTCTCCCCCACCGCCTGCGGGCGGAGCCCCCTCGCAGAGGGGGCCAAGGGGTGAGCACACCTTTTTCGACAGCCTAAGCCTTCCCCCTTGGGGGAAGGTGGCCCCGCAGGGCCGGATGAGGGGCAACTTTGCCGCAACCGTCCTTTGCCGGGTTGTTGCCCGGAAGCGGGCCGGTTCCGGGCAGCTTTCCCCCTCATCAGTCGGCTTCGCCGACAGCTTCCCCCTTGGGGGAAGCCTTTTCAGGTTCTGTAATCCCCATTGATCTTCACATAATCATACGTCAGGTCGCAGCCCCAGGCCTTGGCGGTGGCGTCGCCGCTGCCAAGGTCCACGAGGATGTCGCTCTAGTCCTCCTTGAGCACCACGGCGGCCTCGTCCTCGCTGTAGGGGTGGTAGGCGGCATTCTCACAGACATAGACCTCACCGGCGGCACTGCTCAGCCAGACACAGACCTTGTCGATGGAGAAATCGCCGGGGGTGTAGCCGATGGCGCAGAGGATGCGGCCCCAGTTGGCATCGCGGCCAAAGACAGCAGCCTTGAACAGGTTGGAGCAGACCACGCTGCGGCTGACGGCACGGGCCGTTTTCAGGTCGGGGGCGTGGGTCACCTCGCAGGTGATGAGGTGGGTGGCACCCTCGCCGTCACCGGCGTGCTCGGCGCACATGTGCTCAGCAATGGCGGTCAGGGCCGCCACAAAGGCATCGTAGTCGGCGTTCTCTTCGCAGATCTCGGGGTTTCCGGCCAGACCGGAAGCCATGATGATCAGGGTATCGTTGGTGGAGGTGTCCAGGTCCACGCTCATCTGGTTGTAGGTGCCGGGCACCACGGTCTTGAGGGCCTTTTCCAGCAGAGCGGGGGAAACGGCGGCATCGGTGGTGTAGAAGGCCAGCATGGTGGCCATGTTGGGGGCGATCATGCCGCTGCCCTTGCCAATGGCACCCACGGTGCAGGTCTTGCCGCCCAGCTCAAACTGGATGGCGTACTCCTTTTTGTGGGTATCGGTGGTCATAATGGCCGTGGCCGCATCGGTGCTGCCCTGCGCAGTGGCTGTCAGCTTCGCGGCGGCGGCGGGGATTCCCCGGGCAAAGGGGTCAATGACCATGGGCTGGCCGATGACACCGGTGGAGGCAGGCAGCACATCCTCTGCAGAGATGTTCAGCGCCTCGCCCACCAGCGCACAGCACTCCTCGGCCAGAGCCACGCCGTTGGCGGCGCAGGTGTTGGCGTTGCCGCTGTTCACAAGGATGGCCTGTGCATAGCCGTCCTTCAGGTGGGCGCGGTCCACCTTGATGGGCGCGCCGCAGACCTTATTGGTGGTGTAGACACCGGCGGCGGCACAGCGCACCTCCGCCTTGATGAGTGCCAGATCGTATTTTTCATTATGATTTGCGCGGATGCCGCAATGCACGCCAGCCGCTGCAAAGCCCTTGGGGGCACAGATGCCGCCCGCAACTTCTTGATACATACTACTTTCTCCCTTCAGCATCCTCACCCTCTCCGTCAGCGCTAACGCGCTGCCACCTCCCCCAAAGTGGGAGGCCTTGGCATTCCCCGCAGAGTTTGCGGTTTTGTCAAAAGCTCTCCCTTCGGGAGAGCTGGGCGCGAAGCGGCCTGAGAGGGTGAGCCATTTCATTCCAATCCAGCCGTCTCTTCAAAACCGAGCATCAGATTCATACACTGGACTGCCGCGCCGGACGAGCCCTTGCCCAGATTATCAAACAGGGAGACCAGCATCATCTGATCCCCGGCTGCGTTCACGGTGCTGTACAGCTCCATGCGGTCGGTACCGGCCATGGCGTTGGAGTACAGGCCGTTCTCGGGCAGCGGCTCGTTCATGGCGTGTACCTTGATGGTGGCGGCATCCCTGTAATACTCCGCCAGCCCTGCGGCCACCTTTTCGGCACCGCCCCAGACCGGCTGGAAGGGCACCAGCACCTGCATCCCGCTGTAATAATCGCAGACCACAGGCACAAAGGCGGGCGGGTTTGCCAGCCCACTGATCTTCTGCATCTCGGGCAGATGCTTATGGGCAAGGCTCAGACCGTAGCTCTTGGGTGCATCCAGCTTGCTGTGGGCCGGACGGTCGGGGCTTTCGTAATCGGCGATCATCTTTTTGCCGCCGCCGGAGTAGCCGGAGATGCCGGTGCAGCTGAACGGATAATCCGCCGGGGCAAGGCCCAGCTCCACCAGCGGGCGGGCAATGCTGATAAAGCCGCTGGCATAACAGCCGGGCACTGCCACACGGTAAGAGTTTTTGATCTTTTCCTTCTGGCCCCTGAGTTCCGGGAAGCCGTAGACCCAGTTGGGATCCGTGCGGAAAGCCGTGGAAGTATCCAGCACCTTGACATCCGGGCGGAGCAGGGGCATGACCTCTCTAGAGGCGGCATCCGGCAGACAGAGGAAGGCGAGGTCAGCCGAATTGATGACCTTTGCCCGCTCGTTCACGTCCTTGCGGCCCTCCTCGGAGATGGAGAGCAGTTCAATTTCGGGCCGGGCAGCCAGACGGTCGGCAATGCGCAGACCCGTGGTGCCTGCGGAGCCGTCGATAAAGACCTTTACGCTCATGCGTTGTTCGCCTCCCATGCGGCCAGCTGGTCCATGGCCAGCCGGATCTGGTTGTTGACGCTGGCCTCGCTGGGGCCGCCGTAGCTGGTGCGGCCCTCACAGCACTTGATGAGGTCGATGGCATCATAGATATCGTTCTCGAACAGGGCGCTGTAGCCCTTGAACTCGTCAAGAGTCAGTTCCTCCAGGGTCTTATCCTTTGCGATGCAGTCGGAGACCATGCAGCCGGTCAGCTTGTAGGCATCCCGGAAGGGCATCCCCTTCTTGGTCAGGTAGTCGGCGCAGTCGGTGGCATTGATAAAGCCCTTGGCGGCAGCGCGGCGCATGTTGGCAGGCAGGGTCTTCATGGTGTCCAGCATGGGGGTGACAGTCTTGAGACACAGCTCCAGCGTATCCACTGCATCGAAGATGGCTTCCTTGTCCTCCTGCATATCCTTGTTGTAGGCCAGAGGAATGCCCTTCATCATCACCAGCAGGGTGTTCAGGTCGCCGTAGACGCGGCCGGTCTTGCCGCGGATCAGCTCGGTGACATCGGGGTTCTTCTTCTGGGGCATGATGGAGGAGCCGGTGGTAAAGGCATCGTCCAGCTCGATGAACTTGAACTCCCAGCTGCACCAGAGGATGATCTCCTCGGAAAGGCGGGACAGATGCATCATGCAGATGGAGATGGCGTTGGCCAGCTCAATGCAGAAGTCACGGTCGGATACGCCGTCCAGGCTGTTGGCACAGGGTGCGGCAAAGCCCAGCTTTTCGGCGGTGAACTGACGATCCAGCGGGTAGGTGGTACCGGCCAGAGCGCCGGAACCCAGCGGGCACTGGGCATCCATGCGGGCGGTGGCATCCTCAAAGCGCTGCAGGTCGCGCAGGAGCATGGAGGCGTAGGCCATCAGCGCATGACCAAAGGTGATGGGCTGGGCGCGCTGCAGGTGGGTGTAGCCGGGCATGACAGCGGTGGTATTCTCCGCGGCCTTCCTGCAGATGACCTTGATGAGCTCCACGATGTAAGCCTGCAGGATGTGGCTGTAGTCCCGCAGGGTCAGGCGGATATCCAGCGCCACCTGATCGTTGCGGCTGCGGCCGGTGTGCAGGCGCTTGCCTGCATCGCCGATGCGGGCGGTCAGGGTCTGCTCCACGAAGGTATGCACGTCCTCGGCGTTGGGGTCGATCTCCAGCGCACCGCTTGCCAGATCGTCGGCAATGGAGGCCAGCCCGTTGAGGATATCCTCGCAGTCCTTTTCGGAGATGATGCCCTGCTTGGCCAGCATGGCGGCGTGGACCCCGCTGCCGCGCATATCCTGCGCGATCATCCGCTGGTCAAAGCGGATGGAGGAGTTGAAATCATTGACGCGCGAATCGACCGCCTTGGAGAAACGGCCCTTCCATAATTGTTCTGCCATAATATTCTTCCTTTTCTGATAGGCGGCTCGCCCTCTCCGTCATTGCTTGCGCAATGCCAGCTCTCCCAAAGGGAGAGGCTCTGGCGCAACCGAGAACTTCACGGCTTGACCGGAAACTTTGCCGCTATGCCAAGGGCTCTCCCTTTGGGAGAGCTGTCACCGTAGGTGACTGAGAGGGCGAGGATGTTTATCTTGTAAATAAAAACAGCTAAAAACGGCAAAGCCGCCGCAGGGGAAAACGCTCCTGCGGCGGTGCCGCCGGCAACTATGCCGGTTTTGGAACTCCGTTGTGAAAGTGTAGAAAACACACCGGAGAGAAAGTTGGCTTTGTGTGATCCCGGTGGATCAGCCGCTTAGTCCTCGATCTTCGGCCAGCTCTTGGACAGCTTTGCGCGCTCCTTGATGGACAGGCCGAACAGGTTGATGAAGCCTGCTGCATCTGCCTGATTGTAATCCTCGTCCTCACCAAAGGAAGCGGTCTGCTCATCGTACAGGGTGAACGGAGAGGTGACACCGGCGTTGATCATGTTGCCCTTGTACAGCTTCAGCTTCACATCGCCGGTCACGGTCTTTGCCAGGCTGTTGGCAAAAGCATCCAGAGCCTCACGCAGCGGGGTGAACCACTGGCCATTGTAGACGATGTCGGCATACTTCTGCGCCAGCTGCTCCTTGAGGTGTGCGCTCTCCTTGTCCAGGGTGATGGTCTCCAGAACATTGATGGCCTTGTACAGGATGGCACCGCCGGGGGTCTCGTACACGCCGCGGCTCTTCATGCCCACCAAACGGTTCTCCACGATATCCAGCAGGCCGATGCCGTTCTCGCCGCCCAGCTTGTTCAGGTACTCCACCAGCTCCACAGCGCCCATCTCCTTGCCGTCCACGGCAGTGGGAACGCCCTTTTCAAAGTGAATGGTCACATAGGTCGGGGTGTCGGGAGCCTGCTCGGGGCTGACACCCAGCTCCAGGAAACCGGGGTGGTTGTACTGAGGCTCGTTGGCGGGGCTCTCCAGATCCAGACCCTCGTGGCTCAGATGCCACAGGTTCTTGTCCTTGGAGTAGTTGGTCTCGCGGTTGATCTTCAGGGGGATGTGGTGAGCCTCGGCGTAGTCGATCTCCTCGTCACGGCTCTTGATGTCCCACTCACGCCAGGGAGCAATGATGGCCATATCCGGGCAGAACGCCTTGAGGGTCAGCTCAAAACGCACCTGATCGTTGCCCTTGCCGGTGCAGCCGTGGCAGATGGCATCCGCGCCTTCCTTGATGGCGATATCGGCCAGCGCCTTGGCGATGCAGGGGCGTGCAAAGCTGGTGCCCAGCAGGTAGTCCTCGTACTTTGCACCGAACTTCAGGGTGGGGAAGATGTAGTTCTCCACAAAGTCCTTCTTCAGATCCAGAACGTACAGCTTGGAAGCGCCGGTAGCCTTGGCCTTTTCCTCCAGGCCGTCCAGCTCGGTGCCCTGGCCCACGTCACCGGAAACGGCGACGACTTCGCAGTTGTTGTAGTTTTCCTTCAGCCAGGGAATGATGATGGAGGTATCCAGACCACCGGAGTATGCCAGCACGACTTTTTTGATGTTTTCCTTTTTCATAATAAACGCGCTCCTTTTAATAAAAATACACTTTTGTATCCTGATGCGCACTTTCCCTTCGCATCCTCTGTCTTTGATTCGCGGTTGATGCTTTTATTATACGCAGCGCGGCTTTTCCGTCAATGCTGAAAACTGCCAAACATGCCGCGCATTTGCGGCAGGATTTGTTACACTTTGTATGTTTATGCAGTATTATTTGTTTATATTCAAATTTTATGCAGTTGAAATGTATATATGAAATGCAAAAAAGCGCCCCGAAGGACGCTTTCTTTATGCCTGGTATCTTCCCAGGATCTCCTTCACCTGTTCCTGTGTCAGCGGGTGAGTGGGTTCCGGCTTTTCATTGCCCCTGCGCAGGGGCAGCCACCAGGTGGACAGGCCCAGCCAGCCGAACTTATAGGCGGTGTGGGGCTCACGGCCCACGCAGGTAAAGCCCAGGCGGGCATGGATACGCTCGCTGGCGGGGTTTGGGTCTGCCACAAGGGCGTAGACATTCCAGTAACCCATCCCGTCCAGGATATCCAGCAGGGCACGGTAGAGGGTATCCCCCACACCAAAGCCCCGGGCATCGGGGGCACAGTAGATAGTGCTCTCCACAGCCCAGTCGTAGGCCTCCCGGGGGTGATAGCGGTGGGCGCAGGCGTAGCCCAGCAGCTTACCGTCCCCATCCCGGGCCAGCAGCAGAGGGATCAGCGCACGGGTGCTGTCCACCCAGTCCTCATACTCCGGCAGGGCAGAGGGCGTTACTTGAAAGGTTGCCGTGTGGTGCAGGACATACCAGTTGTAGATGTCCAGGATCTCCGCCGCATCGGCCCGGGTGGCCAGCGAGAGCCGGGGCAGATTCTTCTCAGCCCATTCGGCGCACATGGCTTCCTTCTGCGCCTTGGTCAGCTTTTTCAGGGCTGCTTCCCGGCGCAGGGCGGCAGATTTGTCTGTGCACCGTTCCAGATACGCGAAACGCTGTGCCCCCAGCGCACGGGTGCACTTGGCCCCCTTCCCGCTCTTGTGGGCGTGCAGGCGGCTGGCCGGGTCATTTGTCCAGCCCGTGTAGAGCTGGCCGCCTGCGCAGCGCACCATATAGACATAGGCCCGCTCTTCTTTTTCCGTTTCCGCCGCCATGTTACAGTCTCCCGTTATTTTTCAGCACCTGACGGCAGGCGGCCAGCGCCGTCTCCTTATCCTTTGCGGTGATGAGGAACCGGCTGGCATGGCAGAAGCTGATGCCCTCGATGCCGCTCTTCTGCTCAATGACCTCCTGCGGCTGGCCCGCCCAGCTCTGGGGGAAAGGCAGCTTCGGCTTTTTGGTCTTGTGGTCGGTCACGCACTGGGCGCTCCACCCGCCGCGCTGGCTGGGGTAGATGACGAAGAGGGCATCGGTCTTGTACAGGCCATTCTTCCAGGGCAGGTAGCAGGGCAGGATCACGATGCCGTCCCGGGAATTCTTATAGGCCTGCTGCACTTTCTCGTCGGCGCGGTTCACGGCGTTCGCGCTCTCGATCTGGTTTTCCAGGATCTGCTTTGCCACAGCCACCGCCTTGAAGAAGCAGGTGTCCTGATCCTCCTTGGAGTCCCACACCGGGTTGAAGAAGCCGATGGCATCGCACAGGCTGTTCTGCTCGCCGGTGTTATCGTTCAGGTCAAGAGGCTGGATAAAGTTTTCATCGATGAGCCGGGCCTGACGCTCCCCCACCAGCCCCGGGCCCAGCACCCGCCACAGCAGGCCGAAAGCCGCATAGGGGATGCCGTTGGCGCGGTACTCGCGGGGCTCCTGATGGTGATCGAACATTCCAAAACCGATATCGTACACGATGCCGTCGAAATCGTCCGGCACCACAAAGCCGCGGGTGATCCTGATGTCCGGCCGGATGATCTGCAGCAGCGCCGTTGCAAATACGTCGTCCGCATGGAACTTGCCGGCGTGGGTGAAGCCATTTGCAGGAATTTTCATAGATGTACCTCGTTCCCAATAAAATCTCTGGCAACAGTATACCACACTTTGCCAAAAGGAACAACGAAAAGCCCCGGCTGTCGGGGGACAGCCGGGGCAAAGGTACACCTTAACTCGTTTTTTAGTTGCCCTTGGGGAACATTTTTGCGTCGCAGCGAGACAGCTGAGTAGAAACAAACAGCAGTGTGGATGTATCATCATTGACTCGGCAAATGCGGGTCATGTCGCCCTTTTTATAAACGACCTTTCCATTGCCGTCCGCCATATCTTTTGCCGCATAGTAGAACTCATATGTATAGACTACACCATCCACATTAGCCTTGATGCTCTCTCGATAGAACTCCTGAGCGAAAGGTTCCGTATAGTTTTCAGCAGAGAAGGTAAGCGGAACAACCTTGTTAGCAATGTAGATCAGATTCTTGATTTCCTTCAGTTCCTCCAGAATCCCCTGTTTTTCTTTTGCGATTTTTTCGTCGTTCGCGCCCTTACTTTTCCCGTACTCTTCAATACTCGTCCAAGTAAGATTATTCACAGTGGTGTCAGTGGTGTCAGCTGTGAGTTTATAACTCGTCAAATAAAGGCTCTCTCCATCTGGGGTATAGAAAGCAATCATCGTATTCTGGTCTTCCTGATTAACCACAAACTGCTTTTTTCCCTGAGTGGCATACCCAAAAGCACCCCCTCCAAGAAGACCGCTGACTTTAAAGTTGTCCGCACTGACGGCATTATAACATTTCTTTGTCAGAGAAGTGTCCCAAGTAACTTTTGCCGGATCAGCAGGGATCACAGAAGCGCCCGGCTTGTCGGGTTTTTCATCGCCGCCCTCAGACGTGCCGGGCTTGCTGCCATTATTCCCGCCATTGCCACCGTTGCCGCCGCCCGTTGTGCCGCAAGCGGTCATCATGGAAACGGCCATTGCTGCCGCCAGCAGAACGGCGGCGGCTTTTTTGTACCATCTCATAATACAAGTCTCCTGTTTTTTGTTCCGAAGCACCTCAAAAATATGCTTCACACCCACATGTTACCCTCCCTCCGGGCATCTTGTCAACCAATCTGAAGATATTTGACATTTTGCCCGGAACAGGCGACCATTTTTTAGCAATATAACAACAGCCCCGGCACGTTCCCATGTGAAACGTCCCGGGGCTGTTCTCTAGCTTCTGGTCACTTTCTCTTCCGTGCTGTCTTTGTAACGGCGCGGGTGGGGGTCTTGGTCACAGCCGTAGTGGGCTTCACGGCGGGGGAGAGGTTCGGCTTTTCGGTGAGGGCGGTGGTGGCGGGCTCGCCCAGTGCCAGCACTTCGGCCAGTTCCTTCTGCACCTTGGCATTGATGGGGTCATTCACGGCCAGTACATCGGAGTAGAACTGCTCCATCTCTTCGCGGGTGGAGAAGGTTGCAACGTACATCTGGTTGCCCATGGCACCGGACAGAGCCTCGGGGATGCGATCCACCATCCGCATATTCTTCTGGTACTTCTGCATGATCTGCTCATGGCTGTACACAAAGTTTTTGCCATCGCGGCGGCCTGCAAAGGGGCAGTAGTAGTGCTCGCCCACCGGCATATCCGTGCCGCCGAAGGCGATCATATCCGCCCAGATCTTGTACACGTTGGTGGAGCGGGCAAAGTTGATCATATCCGGGGTAAAGCCGCCGCAGGGGCGCATATTGACCTCCAGCGCCACGAGCTGGCCCTTTTTGCCCATGCTGGCCTGATTCTCGGTCATGCGGAAGAACTCAAAGTGGACGAATCGGCTCTTCACGCCAAAGCTCTTGACGGCGGCACGTCCGGCGGCGCGGGTATCCTCGGGCAGATCCTTGATGATATAGTAAATGGAGTTATCGTTGTCGTTGACGATGTCCATGATGGACACCGGGCTGACGTTGCCCGCCTCAAAGATGGGGTTGCCGCTGCCGTCGATGATGGCATCGTAGCTGTTGACCTCGGCGTGGACGAACTCCTCCATGATGTAGGCGAGATCGGGGTGATAGGTGCTCTTGTAGAGCAGGAAGCGCTTCAGCTCCTCATCGCTGGACAGCTTATGGGTATCGGAGGCACCCACACCGTTGTCCGGCTTGACCACCACCGGATAGCCCACCTCGTCGATGAACTTCCTGCAGCTTTCCAGGTCGTCCACCATGTGGTAACGTGCGGTGGCGATGCCGGCCTTCTGGTAATACTCCTTCATCTTGCTCTTGTACTTGATGCGGGGCATATCCTCGGTCTGGAAGCCAGACTTGATGTTGAAGTCCGTGCGCAGGGCCGCATCCCGCTCCAGCCAGTATTCGTTGTTGGATTCCAGCCAGTCGATGCGGCCATACTTGAAGGCGAAGAACGCCACCGCACGGTAGACCTCGTCATAATTCTCCAGACTGCCGACCTTATAGTATTCGTTCAGGCTGTCTTTCAGCTCCGGCTTCAGCTCATCATAGGGCTGGTCACCGATGCCCAGCACGTTCATGCCGTCGTTTTTCAGCTCCCGGCAGAACTGCCAGTAGTTGGTGGGAAAATTGGGGGAGATAAAGATAAAGTTCTGCATAGCTTGATGATTCCTCTTTTATCCTAGAATATAAGGCATATAATACACAACCTGCTGATACCACCAATCCCAGTCGTGCTTGACATCATAGCCCCACAGGTCCACCCAGACAGGGATGCCCTTCTGCTCAAAGATCTGCTTGAGCTGCCGGGTGGTATCGGGCTGTTCCCAAGCGCCCTGACCGCAGCAGATGACCGCCTTCCTGCTGCGGTAGAGGTCCATATAGGGGTGGTCGGTGGGGAAGTTGGCCATGTAATCCACAGGGGAGTTCTGGTAGACCACCTCGTCCATGTAATCGCCAAAGCCGTATTTTGCGGTGTAGATGCCGCTGAGGGCCAGACAACCATCGAAAAGATAGGGGAACCGCAGGTAGAGGTTGACGGCATGGGTCGCGCCCAGACTGCAGCCAAAGGCGATCACGCCGGGGAGACCGTCCCAGCCGTTGCGCTCCTTGGCGATATACTGGATCTTGGGCACGACTTCCTCCACGATGTAGCGGATCCACTGCTCATAGCGGCGGATCCGCCAGTAGGGGTCGCCGTTGGTGTCGGACCAGGTCTCCTGATCGATGGTGTCGATGGAGATGACCATGATCTGCCCGGACTCGATCCACGGAGCCAGCGTACCAGCCATGTGGAAGTCCTCAAAGTCGAAGAAACGGCCATCCTGACAGGGAATAAAAAGCATGGGGCGGCCTGCGTGGCCGTAGACCTTGCACTCCATCTCCCGGCCCAGTGCGGGGCTGTAATCCTTGAAGTATTGTGTTTCCATGTAGTTCCCTCCTCTATAAAAAACCTCTCAGGCGCTCCGCGCCTCTCCTACCAGGAGAGGTGGCATCCCGAAGGGATGACGGAAAGGTTCAGTCCAACTCGTACATCAAAGTATGGAACACGAACGGCAGCTGCTTTTCCCAGCTGGCTTCGCTGTGGGTGCCGCCGGGCACCAGGCGGCTGGTCAGGTGGATGCCCCGGACCATGATCTTGCTGCACATCTCGGCAAATTCCCTGCGCATTCCCTCGTGGCTGCCCATCTCCTGGGAACCGTAGTCCATGTAGAGCACCGTGCCGGGCTCCAGCTTTGCGCGGCCCACCAGACCGCTGAGCTTTTCAGGAGACACCCAGATCGACGGCGACAGGGCTGCCGCGCGGCTGAAGGTATCGTTATACTGCAGCAGGGCGTACAGGCTCATCAGGCCGCCCATGGAGCTGCCGCCGATGAACGTGTGCTCCCGGTCCGGCAGGGTGCGGAAATTGTGGTCAATGAAGGGCTTGAACCGGTGGATGAACCAGCTCATGGTCGCCTGCCCCTTGCCGTCAAAGTGGCCATAGGTCGGGTCATCGAAGCGGTAGGGCGAATACTCCACAAGGCGCTCGTTGTTGGGGCCTGCATTGCACTCCACTGCCGCCACGATGAGCGGGGTATCGGTGTAGTCCAGATAATCCGCCACGCCCCAGCTCTTGCCGTAGGTGGCATCCGCATCAAAGAACACATTCTGGCCGTCGAACATATACAGCACCGGATACCGGCGCTCCGGGTCGGCTTCGTACATGGTGGGCAGGTAGACATACACCCGGCGCTGCTCCACGCCGTTCACCGCAGGATAGCTGACGCTCCATTTTTTGACCATATTCCAGTTCCCTCTCGTTTCTGTTTTTCTGCACATAGTCTAGCACTGTGCAGGTGGAAAAGCAATCGGGAGACAAAACCCATGATACGGCAAACGCCGCCCGGCGGCATTCCCACCCGGCGGCGTTTACAAAAATTCTGAACAGAGAGAAATGCGGGAAGGATCAGTACTTTTTCTCAACCGGAACGATCCAGCCCTTGGTATCGGGGATCTTGCCCCACTGCATCCCGGTCATGGTATCGTACAGCTTCTGGGTCACAGGGCCGATCTTGCCATCGCCAATGTAGGCGTGCTCGCCCTTCCAGACCAGCTCCTTGACAGGGGAGACGACTGCGGCGGTACCAGTGCCGAAGACCTCTTCCAGCTTGCCCTCACGGGCGGCCTGCATGATGTCCGCAATGGCCAGCTTGCCCTCGATGACATCATAGCCCCAATCCTTCAGCAGCTCGATGCAGCTGCGGCGGGTAACGCCGGGCAGAACGGTGCCGACGGTTGCAGCGGTGTAGACCTTGCCGTCGATCTTGAACATGATGTTCATGCTGCCGACTTCCTCAACGTACTTCTTCTCCACGCCATCCAGCCACAGCACCTGTGCGTAGCCCTGCTCCTCGGCCAGCTCACCGGCCTTGATGGAAGCAGCGTAGTTGCCGCCGCACTTGGTGAAGCCGGTCAGGCCGGGAGCGGCACGGATGTATTCATCCTCAACATAGATGCGAACAGGGTTGATGCCCTCGGCGTAGTAAGCGCCGGAGGGAGCACAGATGATGCAGAAGATATAGTGCTTGGAAGCGTGCACGCCCAGACCCACATCGTTTGCAAAAATGAAGGGACGGATGTACAGGGAAGCGCCATCGGTATGGGGCACCCAGTCGCGCTCCACATCCACCAGAGCCTCAACAGCCTGCACAAAATCCTCTTCCGGGATCTTGGGGATGCACAGACGGTCGGCGGAATCCTGGAAACGCTTTGCGTTGCAATCAGGGCGGAACAGCTGAATGGTGTCATCCGCGGTGCGGTAAGCCTTCATGCCCTCAAAGATCTCCTGCGCATAGTGGAACACCACCGTGGCCGGGTCCAGCGGGAAGGGTGCATAGGGGACGATGCGGGCATCGTGCCAGCCCTCGCCCTCGGTATAATCCATCACAAACATGTGGTCGGTAAATTTCTTGCCGAAGCCCAGCTTGGTCTCGTCCTGAGGCTTCTCCTTGGGAGAAGTGGTACGAGTGATCTTGATATCCAACATGATATATTTCCCTCTTTTCTGATCTCACACAGCAGATTTTGCGCGGCACGCGCCCGCACCTGAAATGCCGAATGTTGTTTTCTATTATAGTAGTATGAGCCGGATTTGCAAGGAAACGCAAAATCTTTCATGTTTGGGGGCTGTAAGTTGTCGCAAATTGTGATAGAATGAAAACATAAACCCTCTCAGTCAACGCCGATGGCGTTGCCAGCTCCCCCAAAGGGGGAGCCCATTGCGGCTTTTAGATTTTGGTTTTGCGAAAACCTTTCCCAAGAGGCAGAACAGCCTCTCCCTTCGGGAGAGGTGGCATTGCGAAGCAATGACGGAGAGGGTTATAATAAAAGGAGTTCTACCATGATCAACGGCGTGATTTTTGATATGGACGGCCTGATGTTCGACACCGAGCGGATGTGGGCTACTTTCTGGGAACCGGCGCTGGCGGCGCTGGGTCTGGAGTACAAGGAAGGCCTTGCCGAGGCTGAACGCGGCACGGCAGGCGAAACTTCCCGTAACATCGTGCGGCAGTTCTACGGAGAGGACTGCGATGCCAACGCCATCATCGACAGCCTGCACCGGGTGGCCGATGAGGAGTTCCAGAAACCGGTGCCCAAAAAGCCGGGGCTGGACGAGCTGCTGGCCTGGCTTCCGAAGAATCACCCCGGGGCAGGGGAGGCATCATTTCCGCTGTGCGCCCTGGAAAACGAACCGTTTATCATAACCATGCCTAACCAGGATACGGAAATCGACCGCCTTCTTGGGTCCAGACATCTGACGCCGGACATACGCTTTTCTACAGCAGATGCATATACCACCTACTGTATGGTGGAGGCCGGACTGGGCATGAGCCTGAACAACAGGCTCATTACCCTCAGCTGGTCCGGAGATGTGGTCACCCTGCCCTTTGACCCTCCCCAGTTTGTCTCTCTTGGAATCGGAGTTCCGTCATGGAAGGAGGCGTCACCTGCCATGAAAAAATTTATTGAATGCGTAAAAGACATGCTGGAGGAGCTGCCATAGCATTTGCCATAGCACTTGCCATAGTGCCTGCCCAGTGCCTGACCAGTACCTGCCTCTGCCCTTCCCGCTACTGTATATCCGCTTCCTTCCCGGCATACCGTATGAACGACGCATAAAGACAGAGCATGTCATAGTAATCCATCAGGTTACGGCCGCAGATTTCATGGATGCGGCGGATGCGGTAGGGGATGCTGTTGCGGTGGATATGGAGTTTGTCGCAGATTTTCTGAATATCGCCGTTCAGCCGTATATAGGTTATGGCCGTATCGGCCAGCTGGGCGTTTCTGCCCTTTGCGACAAGAAGGGAAAAGGAGTCCTCCAGTCCGGGAATGGGGGTTTTAGACAGCGCAATTGCCAGCTTCATCTTCTCAAAGCAGTGGAGATGCTCGTCTGGAAACAGTATTTTACCCAGCTTAAGGCTTTCAAGGGCAGCCTGATACGCTGTGTGAAGGTGGGCGCTGCCGGAACAGATGCCGGTATGGCAGTTATGTCCG
>OGFD01001086.1_pt1 | contig 14834 bp, 13 predicted proteins | sample 1570851 | NCBI WGS metagenome assembly OGFD01 (sample SAMEA2582077, study PRJEB24529) | metagenome | biome: Human gut stool | place: China | collected 2011
TGCCGGATGCCATCTGCTGCATATTATTCGAGTCTGTGAGTTGAATGCAGTCATCGCAGAAAACTTTCTGAGAATGCTTCTGTCTAGGTTTGATGTGAAGATATACCCGTTTCGAAGGAAGGCCACAAAGTGGTCCAAATATCCACTTGCAGATTCTACAAAAAGTAAACTTGCATAATGTATGCTCCCCCGTGGCTGCGGGGGAGCTTTTTTAATCAAAAGCCGGATTTACAGCATAGAAGTTTTTCGAATCGAGCTTTTCGATCGCATTTCTCAGCCCTTCACCGAAGCGCTGATAGTGGACGATCTCCCGCTCACGCAAAAATTTTATGACATCATTAACATCGGGATCATCGGATAGCCTCAAAATGTTGTCGTAGGTTGTGCGAGCCTTCTGCTCTGCTGCCATATCCTCACTAAGATCCGTTATGACGTCGCCCTTCACCTGCATCGTTGCTGCCGTCCACGGTGTACCAGATGCAAATTGCGGATAAACTCCGGCTGTGTGATCAACGAAATATGCGTCAAATCCGGCCTTTTTTATTTCCTCCGGAGTCATCTTTCGCGTCAGCTGGTGGACAATTGCCGCTATCATTTCAAGGTGACCGAGTTCTTCGGTGCCCAGAGAAGCATCGGAAATGTTCCAATGTATCAAATACGAGGACAAGCGCGAGGTCTTCGGCTTAAAGATACATAGCTTTTCGACACTCGACAGAATTAAAAAATACGACGACTCTGACAACGAGAAAAATGCCGAAAAGCCTTATTCTATCAAGGTTGGCGAAACAAAGAGGACGATAAATCTGTACGCCATCGCTACTACGAAATTTCAAATTGCGGTCTAAATCAATGCTAAACCGTGTGCGCCCTTTGTGGACAAGCAAGTGCCTGTAACCACACCATTTTATAATTTGAATGGTGTGGTTTGCTACACATTTGACTTGGCAATACGAGCTAAATATAATGAGCTAAAACAACCTAACGAGATGTTTTTACGGCACAATTTGGTGCAGAGGTAAGAGTATGGTTTCAATAAAAGACAGGAAAATTCTTAGGCAGATGTTCTCGCATTATGATTATGTAATGACCACGGCTCAGTTGAGCAAAGAAAAGCTATATTACAGGGATATTCAAAGAATGTTGAAAGCTGGCTTGATAGAAAAAGTCAAGCGTGGCTATTATCATTGGACTATGGGGTCTGGCAAAGGCGATGTGGTGATAATCAGCCGTTTATTCCCCGATGGTATTCTATATATGGAAACGGCTTTATTCTATTATGGGTACAGCGATAGAAATCCTGCCGAATGGAACATCGCTATTGACAAAAACGCCTCCAGACAGCGCACAAGAATAGATTATCCATCTATAAAGGCTTATCGGTTAGAGCCAGCCCTGCTCTCTATCGGAGTAACCAGAGGAGAAATAAATTTTACCGATGTTCGCATTTATGACCGTGACCGTACCATCTGCGATGTTCTGCGTAATATGAACAAGATGGACAAGGAAATCTTCAACAAAGCAATTCAAGGCTATGTAAACGACCCTCAAAAGAATGTTCCCAACCTTATAGAATATGCGAAAACAATGAGAGTATGGAACAAAGTAAAGAACTTAATCGGAGTATGGCTGTAATGCCGAATATCGCTGCTCCACTCTGACAAACACAAACCTACAGTACAATATAAACGCAAGGAGGTCGAGCGTATGAAAGACAAAACCACTCATCTATATGTAGACAGTCACGAAAGGACGCTGATATTACATAGCCTTGTGGAGCTGAAAAACGCTCTCATACGGCAAGGCAGATATACGGACTGCATTGACGAACTTATTTTCAAGGTAGTCAATGCTCCCGTCAAGAAAATGAAAATCGAATATGTCTAAGGCAATTCAAGAGTGAGCCGCTTATTCTTTTCCATAAGAGTAAGCGGCTTTTTTGCGTTCTCTGTACGATTTACATAGCCGCCTTGACAAAGCGGCTAAATCTATGCGAAAGGAGGACGCAGCTATGTCAAATTGCAAAGTGATTGCTCTGACCAACCAGAAAGGCGGCGTTGGCAAGACCACTACGGCGGTCAATCTGGGGGTAGGTCTGGCGAAGCAAGGAAAAAGAGTGCTGTTGATTGACGCCGATGCACAGGCAAATCTCACAATGGCTCTGGGTTACAGCCGACCAGACGATTTGCCCATTACGCTCTCCACAATAATGCAGAACATCATAGACGATAAATCTTTTGATGTTTCGCAAGGGATTTTATCCCACAACGAGGGCGTTGACCTGCTTCCGTCAAACATTGAGTTATCGGGCTTTGAAGTAAGGCTAATCAATGCGATGAGCCGTGAGCGTGTTCTGAAAACCTATGTGAATGAGGTTAAGAAGAATTATGATTATGTGCTTATCGACTGCATGCCGAGCTTAGGTATGATAACCATTAACGCTCTGGCGGCGGCTGACAGCGTAGTTATCCCAACGCAGCCCCACTATCTTTCTGCAAAAGGTTTAGAGCTGTTGCTTCGCTCCGTGTCAATGGTCAAGCGGCAAATCAATCCCAAACTCAGAATTGACGGTATCTTAATGACAATGGTTATGCCCCGTACCAACATTTCAAAAGAAATCACGGCAACGGTCAAGAGTGCCTACGGTCAGAAAATCAAGGTGTTTGACACTGAGATACCTCATTCTATCCGTGCGGTGGAGGCGACCGCAGAGGGTAAAAGCATTTTCGCCTACGACAAAGGCGGCAAGGTTGCCGCAGCGTATGAACAGTTCTCAAAGGAGGTGGCAGAGCTTGGCGAGAAACAGAGAAACCAAAATCGAGCTGACCGCTTACGATGACCTGTTCCAGACGGACGAAAGCCGTGCGGAAGCAGCTTTAAGCAAGATACGGGATATTCCCATATCGGAGATTGACGAGTTCCCAGACCATCCGTTCAAGGTTTTAATGGACGAGGATATGGAGCAGCTTGTCGAGAGTATTAAGCGGAACGGCGTAATGACCCCTGCTACCGTGCGTTTGAAAGAGGACGGGCGGTATGAGCTTATCAGCGGTCACAGGCGCAAAAAGGCTTGTGAGCTTGAGGGGCTTGAAACCCTCAAATGCGAGGTCAAAGACCTTACCCGTGATGAAGCCATTATCATTATGGTGGAAAGCAATCTGCAAAGGTCTGTTATTCTGCCGAGTGAAAAAGCCTTTGCCTATAAAATGCGGCTTGAAGCGATGAACAGGCAAGCAGGCAGACCGAGCAAGAAAAATTTGACACCAATGGTGTCAGATTTTGAAAAGGTCAGAACAAATGAAAAGTTGGGTAATGAAGTTGGCGAAAGCCGTGAGCAAATCCGCCGTTTTATCCGCTTGACCGAGCTTGTACCCGAAATTCTCCAGATGGTAGATGAAAAGCAGATTGCTTTCCGTCCTGCGGTGGAGATTTCCTATCTTGCCGAGGAACAGCAATACACCTTGCTTGAAGCGATGAGCTATAACGACGCTACTCCCTCATTGGCGCAGGCTATCAAAATGAAAAAGTTTAACCAAGACGGAAAACTGACGGACGAGGTTATCCAATCCATTATGGAGGAAGAAAAGCCAAACCAAAAGGAAAAGCCTGCTTTCCGTGACGAAAGGATAACCAAGCTTATTCCGAAAACCGTTCCCAAAGGACAGGAAGCGGATTTTGTTGTCAAGGCGTTGGAGTTTTACAACCGACACCTGCAACGGAATAAAGCGCACGAAAGATAGCCGCACACCGAGGGCGAGGTCTGCCTGTTTGCGTGGATAGCCGCATTTTGCGTTTCCCCCTCTCCACACCTCACCCCCTAACTACTGCCAAGACTATCCGAGAAAAGAATACCTGCAATATCTCGCAAATCTGTTTGTACCTTTGAGGACATCGGCTCTTTTTCGTATAATGAAGCCGTAAAGGAGGTCGATATGATGAGAAAATCAATATTTGCAGCGCTTCTTGTGCTGATAATGCTGCTTGGCGGCTGCTCCAATGTTTCAACAGCCCCCACACGGAATTATGAAAGTGAGCTTGTGACGGAAACCGAAGCTGCTGCCGAAGCCGAAAGCGCCAAGAGCATTTATTCCTCGGAAAGTAATGAGAGCAAAGCTCCAGAAACGAGTGCAGCGCTTGAAACTGCCGCAGAGGTAATGGAGCGTGAGCCTGTTCAGAGTGAAACGGTAAAGCAAACCGAGCCTGTCAAGCAGAGTGAAGCAGAAACACCTGTAACGAAACCCACTACGGGAAATAATAATAATCCGCCGCCTGCGGAAACACCGACGCAAACCGCTTCCGAAAACACAAAGACAGCCTATGATTTTGAGTTTGATATGGAAGCGATAATGGCGGATTGTATCAGCATTGGTCAGTCAATGGGGCTTCGCTTGGATACCTCTCTCACTCCGAGCAACGCAAGCTGGTGGAATCCCGTAACGGCGTCACGGAGCAATCAAGGCGAAGCCTTAAAGCAGAGCCTTGAAAGCTATATCAAGTTTCATACCGCTGAAAATCTCAGCGCATACGGAATTGATGAAATCTCAGATTTTAATATCTGCTGCGAAGCAAAAGGAAACGGCGAATATCTGATTTACTTTCTTTTTGCATAAGTGGCAGCAAGGCTTATCCCTCTGTTTCAAAAACAGGGGGATTTTTTATACCCAAAATCAAGAAAGGACGGTTTAACAGTCTATGAAAACAAAGTTTAAGAAGAACGGAAAGCGGCTTCTGGCGGCTGTCCTCTGCCTTGTTATGGCGGTTATGGCATTGCCGATGTCCGCCTTTGCGTGGACAAGCGAGGAAGGCGTTAGCTGCACTTCCTCATTTGGGGACTACTATGTCGGCTCTGACGGAGGATACTACCGCAGCAAATCCTCTTATTCGTTCATCGTGTACGACAGCGACGGCAACACCTCTGTAAGAACAATCAGCGCAGGCAACGCCAAGCGTAAATACTTGATGACCGACGGCAGCGGAACGCACCAAGTTTACTGCGTAGAGTCTGGTATTGACTTTAATACGGGAAACAGCTATGTATCCCAGAACGGCAAAAACAGCTCTTATTTCCGTAAGCTGCCTACCGAAGCACAGTTCGGCGTGATGATGGCTCTGATGTACGGTTGGCACGAGGGAAAATCCTCGCCCGTTGCAGGCACGAACACAGATGATTATGCGTTTGCGACCCAAACGATTATCTGGGAATATCAGCAGCAGCTCCGCACAAGCCCGTCCGACCTGCACAGCGCAAACGGCATCGATGCGGACACTTACTGCTATTCCCTAAAGGGCAGACCTGCCGAGAAGTGTTATGACTGGATTTTGTCGCAGATGGCAAGCCACTATACCATTCCGAGCTTTGCCGCAAGAAATCAGAACAAGGCAGACACCTATACGCTCAAATATAATCCCGACAAGCAGAATTACAGCTTGACCCTTACCGACACAAACAACACCCTCGCCAATCTAAGCCTTTCGGCAAGCGGCATTAAGGTATCCAGAAGCGGAAATCAGTACACCTTTACAAGCGACAATATGATTACCTCGCCGATTACGGTATCCGCACAGAAAGCCGTCAATCTGGATTGCGACGAAATGCTTATCTGGGGCTGCGTAGGCAAGCAAACAATGGTTTCGGGAGCTTCCGACCCTGTATATTTCTATTTCAAGCTTGATACCGAAACCTACGGAACGGGTCTTATCAAAAAGACCTCGGAGGACGGTGTTGTATCTGGCATCAAATTCAACATTTCTGGCAACGGCGTAAATCAAACCGTCGTGACCAAAGCAGACGGCACGGTAGATATTTCTTTGATGCCGGGGGTCTACACCGTCACAGAACAGCCGATTGACCGATATGAGCCGCAGAGCGTTCAGAGAATTACTATCGTAAGCGGTCACACCTCTACCGTGACCTTCAGCAATACGCTGAAGCGTGGCAGTCTGGAGATTATCAAAAGCTCCGAGGACGATATGGTGGAAGGCGTGAAATTCCATCTTTACGGCACATCTTTAAGCGGTCTGCCCGTTGATGAATACGCCGTGACCGACGCAAACGGTGTTGCACGGTTTGAAAATGTGCTTATCAGCGGCGCTGACCCCTACACCGTAGAGGAAATTGACACGGCGGTGCGCTATGTCATTCCCGCTTCTCAGACAGCGCCTATCGAATGGGAAAAGGTAACGAGCCGCAGCTTTACAAACATTCTCAAAAAATTCAATGTGACCGTAACGAAATCCGATGCGGAGATGGGTACGGCACAGGGCGACGCTTCTCTTGCAGGTGCAGTCTACGGCATTTATAAGGACGAAGAACTCATTGACACCTACACCACCGATAAAAACGGTCAGTTTACAACGAAATATTATGTGTGCGGCAACGATTGGACTGTCCGAGAACTCAGCCCGTCCGAGGGATATTTGCTCGACAGAACAATCCACAAGGTCGGCGCAGAGCCAGAGCTTTACACCGTGGAGTTTAACTCTACCGCAAATGATGTGACCGAGCAGGTCATCAAGGGCAATATCGCCATTATCAAGCATACCGACAACGGCGAAACGCAGATTGAAACGCCCGAAACAGGCGCAGCCTTTGAAGTATTCCGCAAGGCGGCAGGCAGCTTTGACGCCGCAAAGGAAACCGAGCGAGATATTCTCACTTGTGATGAAAACGGCTTTGCCCAGACAAAGGATATGCCTTACGGTATCTACACCGTTCGCCAGACCTCTGGTTGGGAGGGGCGTGAGCTGATGAAGCCCTTTGATGTGTTTATCAGCAAGGACGGTCAGACCTACCGCTATCTTATCAACAACGCAAACTTTGAAAGCTATATCAAGGTCGTGAAGAAAGATGCGGAAACAGGCAACACCATTCCGTATGCAGGCGCAGGCTTCCAGATTTACGACCCGAACGGAAACCTTGTGACAATGACCTTCACCTATCCCGAAGTGACGACCATTGACACCTTTTATACCACAGCCGACGGCGAGCTTATCACGCCGCAGACCTTGGAATACGGCAAGGGCTATTCTCTGGTTGAGGTACAAGCACCGTATGGCTATGTGCTGAACTCCGAGCCTGTCTATTTTGATGTGATGCAGGAAAACTCCGAGATTGACAGCGGTATTACCGTCATTGAGGTAGTACGCTCCAATGTGGCGCAGAAAGGAACGATTACTGTATCCAAATCGGGCGAAGTGTTCAGCTCCGTCAATGAAACAGGCGGCTTGTATCAGCCTGTCTATGCGGTGCGTGGGCTTGAAGGCGCAGTCTATGAGATTTCCGCCGCCGAGGATATTTATACTCTGGACGGTACGCTCAGAGCTTCTAAGGGCGAGGTTGTCGATACCGTTTCCACAGGTGCAGACGGTACGGCGGTAAGCAAGGAACTCTATCTCGGAAAATACGAGGTCAAGGAAATCACTGCTCCGTTTGGAATGGTACTGAACGAGGAAACTCACGCCGTTGAGCTTGTATATGCGGGTCAGAATGTCGCTGTTACCGAAACCGCCACTTCTTTCTATAACGAAAGGCAGCGTGTAGAAATTGACCTTATCAAGCGCCTTATGACAGACGAAGCCTACGGCATTGGTAAGAACGGCGAAATTTTTGATGTAACCTTTGGCTTGTATGCGGAAAAGGAACTGACGGCGGCAGACGGCACGGTTATCCCTGCTGACGGTCTGATTGAGATTATCTCTCTTGACGAGAATGGAAACGGCAAGGTCAAAACCGACCTGCCTATCGGGAGCTACTATGCAAAAGAGCTTGCGACCAATTCCGCATATATCTTGAACGGGCAGAAATATCCCGTCACTTTCGAGTATGCGGGACAGGAAACGGCTACTGTTCACATCACAGCCAACGACGGCGAAGCCATTGAGAATGACATCATTTACGGCTCTGTAAGCGGTAAGAAATCCGACGAGGACGGCAACGCTCTCGGCGGTGCGGTTATCGGCATTTTCAAGACAGGCACAGAGAAATTCACAACCGAAAACGCCATCCAGACTACCGTTACGGCTGCTGACGGCAGCTTTTCTTTTGAAAAAGTGCCGTATGGAACTTGGGTCATCCGTGAAATCGAAAGCCCGACAGGTTTTGTACTCTCCGAGGAAGAAATCACGGTCACAATCGGTGCGGTTGATGAAGTCGTGGAAATCGAGTTTGTCAATTACTTCATTAAGGGCAATATCGAATTGACTAAGGTCGATAAGGACTACCCCGACAACAAGCTCATAGGGGCAGAATTTGAGGTCTATGCCGATACCAACGGTGACGGCAAGCTGGATAACGGCGATAAACTGCTTGGAACAATGACCGAGCTTGACGGCGGCGTTTATCAGATGAAGGAGCTTCGCTACGGAAAGTACCTTGTCCGTGAGAAAACTGCGCCGACAGGCTTTGTGCTTGACGAGAATGTATATTCCGTGTCCATTGAGGAAAACGGCAAGACCTATATCGTTGAAAACGAGGCAGGCGTGGGCTTTGTCAATGCGGCGCAGAAAGGCTCTCTTAAAATCGTAAAGACTTCTTCTGACGGTAAGATTGAGGGCTTCTCATTCCGTGTGACGGGTGCTGACGGCTATGACCAGACCTTTAAGACCGACAAAAACGGCGAGATTTTTATTGAGGGTCTGCGAATTGGCGAATACACCGTATCCGAGGTAAACGACAGCGTTTCCGCAGGATATATCCTGCCTGCCGACAAGCAGGCTACGGTCAAGGTCGGTGCTACCACCATCGTTGAGATGCACAACGAGCTTCGTGATACCCCGAAAACGGGCGATGACTTTAATCTTGCTTTGTGGGTAAGCCTTGCGGCTGCTTCCGTTATGGGCGCAGGCGTTCTTGGCTTTGTAGGCTTTAAGAAAAAGAAAAAGGAGGACTGATTTATGGAAGCAAAGACCATTATTGCAATCGTGCTTGTGGTGTTTATCGTAGGCGCTGCGGTATGGCTGAATATCCGTAACAGAAAGAAGTAACAAGCGTCGGCTGAAAAAGCCGCCCCTTTGCTGTTTATGGAGGTAAATCTATGAGAAATCTCAAAACCATTGAGGGCAAGGTCAGAGCCGTTCTGCAAAAGGACGAGGAAGCCCGAAACGATGATATGCTGCTGTATTTGAAGGTCTGCAACGGCTGTCTGAAAGATACAGGAGCTATGCCCTTTGCCGAGGTAATGGCTCAGTATAAATATCTGGGACTGCCGAGCTTTGAGAGCGTCGGCAGAACACGCCGCAAATTACAGGCGCAATATCCAGAGCTTATGGGAAACGCCCGTGTAAGGCGACTTCGTGCCGCAGGCGAAAAGGCGTATCGCAAATACGCAAAGGAATGAGGTGCAAAATGGAGGAAAAACGGATAAACAGCGGTTATGAAATCATAGAAAGTCATACTATCGGGAGTAATGAGCTTGTCATCGGTCATAACCCCGAAGCACCCAACCCCTATGTGTGTTGGTACTGCAAAAACGGCTCGGATTATTTCTGGGGATATTACTGCAATCAGTTGTCCGAAGCAAGGAAGAAGCTGAATGAACGCTATCGGCGGGAGTGCCGTATGCCCTACAATCAGCCCGATAAAAGCCAGAAAAGCCGTGATGACCGTGAGCGATAAAAAGGTATATGACTGCAAGACCTGTCCTTATCCCCGATATAAGGACGGGTCTGTTATTTTCTGCGATGTCTGTATCCGAAAAATTTTAGACGAGCAGAACGAGAAAAAAGAACGAAAGGAGCAGCCGAATGAGTAAGGAAAAGAGAAAACTCGGTGATTACGAGATTATCCAGAGTATCTATATCGGAGATAAAGAGGTTGTGTTCGGCGTAGACAAAAAAGACCCGTATCCCTTTATGGTATGCTACTGCGATTACCACAACCCTCTGTCAGCGGCGTGGCCGACAGAGGGTGTGGCTTCGGACGATTATCTGGAAGCAATGCAGATTTTTGTTGACCGAGTACAGTCGCAGATTGACCGCACCAAAGCGGAGCTTGCCAAATTCCCTTTTGACAAGACCGTATTTACAAAGGAGCATTGTATCCCCGATGACGGTATGCGTAACATTGTGGGCAAGGTCGTCGTTATCAATTCCGAGCCGAAACGCTATGAATATCAGCATCCTGCCTATCAGCTTGTGTTGGCTGACGGAGGAAACGGAGCTATCGGCGGCAGAGGTCGGGCGGTGTTCGGTACTTGCCTTGCCACAGGCGAACAAGCCAGATGGGAAAGGTACGATGTACTTGGCGAAATCAAGCCTGAATGTATGCCCGATTGGGCAAAGGAAGCGCTTGCTAAAATCAAGGCGCAGGAAAAAGAGAAAAAGCAGAAAAGTCGGGAGGAACGCTGATATGGAGATACGAGCCTTAACCCCTGCCGAGCAGAAATACACCTATGCTCAAAGTATGCAGCTTGAGGGACAGACCGCCAATATCGGTCATCTGCGTGGAGATTTTGACAGCTCTGGATACGGCTTTTATACCACTTGGACAGACACCCGAACACAATGGAAAACGGACGAGTTCAAGACGGAGTTTGACGAGGTTATCAATGCTCTGCGCTCCGATAAATACGGATTGCTGAAAAACCGTTCCGATATGAGTGCGTATGCAAGGCAGTATGCAGATTGCGCCTTTAAGGGGTGCTATTGCACGGAGTACGGTTTCCGAGTGGATACGGAGAAACACGCCTATTTGCTGCGCTGCAACCCCACAAGGGGCGACTACAATTTTTATTGCTACTGCTTTGTAAAGGAATGGCTTGATAAGCACATTCAGAAAGCCGAGCAAGGTATCCGATTTATTGACCCGAACTATAAAGAGTTGTTCCGTATCCCCGACGGCGGCAGGATAATCGTAACGACCTCTTGGGGAGAAAAACGAGAATATTCCTGCCGCTTTATAGATGAATGTCATACCGAGGTCGGCAACAATATTTTTCATATCTGCGAGTTTGCCGAGCGTATGCAGCAGAATGGGGCGACCTACGAGCCGAAACAGGCGGAGCAGCCGCCCCAGAAAGCTCCGAGAAAAAACGACTATGAACGATAAAGGATGATTGCAATATGGCTGTTAATCAGAAAGCCGTCAAAGTCTTGAACAAGGTTTTGGAAGCAGGCTTTACCGATGAAAAAGCAATTTCCGCTATGACTATGGATGATATTCTCTCTATGCAGGGTATCACGGTTGCGGACATTGCCCTTATCAACGACCTGCAAAAGAGCATTAAAGCGAACAAGGTCATTTCCTTTCTCGGCGGTGCTGCCGATGAATAAGACAGACCGAATAACAAAAACAGAATAAGGAGGTGCAAATTCAATGGCTGCGAAGTATCAGCTAATTACGGAGCTGTATCGGCGCACAGGTATTGCGGTTGCAAAAAATCCGCAGGCGTGGCAGAGCTTTTTAGCTGCTGCTTGCCGCAACTATAAATGCCGCTTTGATGAACAGCTTTTAATCTATGCACAACGCCCCGACGCTATCGCTGTTGCAGAGCTTGACACTTGGAACAAGCGGTTTAAGCGTTGGGTAAACAAAGACAGTAAGGGCATTGCCGTTTTCGACCCGAAGGGTCGCAGGAATACCCTTAAATATTATTTTGATGTTTCGGACACGCACGACGGATATTACGGCAGCCGCCCCGTCCCGATATGGCAGATGAACGGACGATACGAGCAGGCTGTTATCGAAAGGCTCTCCGACAGGTTTGGCAATACGGAAAGCACCGACCTTGCTTCTGCCCTAACGGAAACGGCAAAGAACGCCGTTGAGGATAATCTGCAAGACTATTTCTCTCAGCTCAAAGGCTTCACAAGGGACAGCTTCTTGGAGGAATTGGACGACTTTAATGTGGAGGTCTGTTACAGGCGTTTGGTAACAAACAGCGTTGCATTTATGCTGATGAGCCGCTGCGGTCTGGATACAAGCGAGCATTTTGACCGAGAGGATTTTGAGGGCATTATCAATTTCAATACACCTGCGACCATCAACGCCCTCGGCATTGCCACAAGCGATATTTCCGAAATGGCTCTCAAGGAAATTTCTCTTGCGATACAAAATCTGCAAATTGCGGAGAAAGGCACAAATCGCACCTTTGTACCAGAAAGCAAAAGCCAATATAATAAAGGCAGAATACAACCCGAAAGGAGCGAAAATAATGAACGCAATCACTTACAGCAGACAGGGCGATTATCTTATTCCCGACCTGACATTACCGACCGAGCAAGAAATTCCGCTTGGCAGATACGCACAGATGCACAGGAGCTATCTGGAACAGCACAAGCGAGTGACCTATCTCAATCTGCTGACATCGGGCAAACTGAACGAGCATCTGTATCAGACAGAGCAGACGGCTCTCCAGAGGTTGGAGCTTCTGACGAAGCAGCTTTCAGCCGAACAGGGCGTGACGGAGGAGCTGAAAGAGAAAGCCCCGATGCAGTGGGTACAGAGAATGAACAACATCCGCAACCAAGCGGAGGAAGTGATTATGACCGAGCTGATTTACAAGTAAGCGTTGCCAATGCCGATGAGGTCAAGGTCAATCTTCCTACCGTAGAGGAACAAATCGAAATGATAGCTGAAGCAGAGGACGAAAAATCCTCTGCTTTTGCTGTTTCACAGGAAGATATAGACTCTGTTCTGACAAGAGGAAGCGGCTTTCAAGACGGAAAATACCGTATCTACCGTCAGTTTCAGAAATATGAGGACAGCAAAAGTAATATTGCTTTTCTCAAAAAGGAATACGGCATAGGCGGCGGAACGCACCTTTACCCCGACGGAACAAACGGCGGCGAATGGCACGACGGCAAAGGTATCGGCATTGAAAAGCACGGGTCATATACAAATCCAGACCTGCGGCTCAGTTGGTCTAAGGTTGAAAAGCGCTTGCGTGAGCTGATAAAGGCAAACCGCTATCTCAATCCGAAAGAAAAAGACCATTATGCCGATTATCTGGAGAGCGTGTCAGCTCCCCAATATGAGGTTGACGCCCAAAGGAAAATGGCAAGGCAGCGTTTTATCGACGCTCATCGTGACCTGCCGCCTGCCGACAAACGGGATACCCTTGCCCTGCGACTGTCGGACTTTATCCGTGACTTGGACGGGTACGAAAAAGACCTGTTATCCAATGTGGAGCGTTCTGACCTTGCCGATGTTACGGCTGAGCAGATGGAACAGCACTTGTCCGACCCCGCTACCGTTCAACAGCTCCTTGATTTTCTGACCCAGATACAATGGAAAACAACATCGGTTTTCAGCCGCAGCAATGCGTGGAAATTTTCCGAAGAATTGCGGGAGCTGTATCCGCTTCGCTATCTCTACAACGAGGGCGATGTGGTGTATATCGGTGCAGATAAGTACGAAATCACAGATTTTGACGAAAACGCCGTGTCGCTCCGAAATGCAGAGTTTCCGTTGTTCGGCAAGGAATACAGCCGAGAGGATTTTGAGGAAAAGCTCAAGGAAAATCCCGCAAACGACCATCTGAAAGTTGTCGTGACCGAGAAGCAGCGGACAGAAGCGCCGTCCGAGAAAAAGCCAGACGGAATACAGTTTTCTATCGGCTTTTCCGAACACCCTGCTTTTTACGACAGGCAGCTTAATGACCGTTATACGGATTTGAGCTTTGCCCTTGGAAACAAGCTGCTTGGTGTTCTGGACGAAAAGCAGCACCGAGAGCGTGAAAGCAAGGAAATCGGTTGGTATCACAAGACGGATTTTGAGATTACCGCCACCGTCGGCGGCGAGGACTTTCACTATGAGGGGCGCTTTGATATTGGCGACGGCGAGGGCGACCTTATCGCCCATATCAAGAATTATTATGATTACTGCCTGTCGCCGCAATGCCCGTTTATCCCCGAATGGAAGCGACAGGGCGAGGATTATTACCGAGAACGGATGGAAAGTCTGCGCTTGGGGCGTGATGTATTTATCCCATTCTTGGAGCAGAATACCGAGCTGACGCCAAAGGACGAAAAGCTCCTTGCCGAGATTATGGCTACCGAAAGCGACTGGTACAGAAAAGCCGAAGAAGCAGAACGACCGTCTGCGGCAGATGAGATGATTGCCTATGCGGAAAAGGTTGCTTCGGAATATGAATCCGAGCCGCAAGAGGAACGCTTTGAGATTTTGATGACCTCAGATGCGTTTCCCGACCCCGAAGATGTTTATGCCATCTGGGATAATATCCGAGAGGAATATTACGCCGATGATTACGGTAAAATTCTGACCTATCCCACAGAGGAAGCGGCAAATGAGGGCTTGGCGGCAGTCAAGAAAGCGGTTGCCGACAAAGAAGCCGAGGAATGGCTGTATGTGGAACGGGCTAAACAAGGTTTAGATCCCGTTCCCACACAGGACAACGCCGACCTTATCGGCAAAGAAATCACGATAGACAACCGCAAATATGTTGTGGAGAGCGTCGGTAGGATAAGCGGCGATGTGTCCCTGCGTGACATCACTTTTCAGAACAGTACAGGCTTTCCAATTAACCGAGTGGAGAAAATCGGCTATATCCGAAGCCTTTTAGAACAGGCAAAAGCCGAATTACCGCCCGAAGAAAAGACGGAAGCTCCAGCCGCTTTATCTGCTGACCGTCACAATTTCCGCATTACCGATGACACGCTCGGCGTAGGCGGCTCAAAAGAAAAGTTCCGCAACAATATGGCGGCTATCAATCTTCTGCACGAGCTTGAAATCGAAAACCGACTTGCCACACCCGAAGAACAGGAAATCCTATCTCGGTATGTCGGTTGGGGCGGTTTGTCTATGGCGTTTGATGAACACAATGCGGCTTGGGCTGACGAGTTTAAGGAGCTGTATGCGAGCCTATCCCCAGAGGAATACA
>OGFD01001100.1_pt1 | contig 14654 bp, 20 predicted proteins | sample 1570851 | NCBI WGS metagenome assembly OGFD01 (sample SAMEA2582077, study PRJEB24529) | metagenome | biome: Human gut stool | place: China | collected 2011
ATGATGTAAGAAGATTCTTTAACAACGATAACAAACAGCAAACCGACTGAACAAGTGGCACGCTGCCGGACATTACCCACGTAGTAAAGATATGTTTAGAACACAAATTGAAATATTTACTCCTCGCAGTTTTGGAAGAATTCCAAGACATCCCGAAGATGGTTACATGGCTGAAGATGTAACTGAATCCATAATTCATCAAATAAGCGAGGAAAAACTTATCAAGAGAGTTCAAATAAGCGATTATATTCCTAATACTGTTCTCGAAAAATTGAATCGCTTATTTATATTACGTCCTGATATTTCTTTTCGTGTATATGGAGGGGCTGACAAAAAATTTGGATATGGAGATGATTTCAATGGTTGGAATCTGGATTTCCTGCGATTTGTTCCTGATGTACAAAATATCGTAATAGGCGATTTTGAATATAAGAATACTGGCTTATCTATTCTTTCAAGTTTGTCAAATCTAAAATCATTGACATTAGATATTTATGATTTAAGGGGTTTTTCTTTTGTCAATACTTTGCCAAGCCAGTTGGAACATTTACATATAGATGCGGATTTGAAGAGTGGAAAGCCTGTGTTTGATTGCCAATGGCTTTTGCGCTTGAAAAATCTCCAATCCTTATTCCTTGGGAAATTAGATAAGAATCTTGAAGCTATCGTAGGTTTAAGTCAGTTGAGAAAGTTAGAATTAAGAGCTGTCAAAAATAAGGATTTGTCTTTCTTAAAACAAATGCTTATCAAGGACTTGTCTATTCTGTGGTGTGACAGTTCAAAAATAGACTTGACTGTTTTGAGTGATTTTAGAACTTTGCGCCAACTGAAACTTTTTAGAATATCCAAATTGGATGATATTTCATTCGTCAGTACACTCACAGGACTTGAAAAACTCGAATTGATTTGGTTAGCTAATATTACTAAGATACCCAACTTAGCCAATCTAAACAACTTAGCTGAAGTCTGTATTGATACGTTAAATAAGTTGGTTGATATTACAAGCCTTGTAAATGCTCCAAAATTGAGAAAAGTAAAGATGTTAAGCGTTAAAAGTATGACAAAAGAATCTGTATATGCAGTGTTGGATAATCTGAATGTGGAAGAATTACTCTGTTTTGGAGGAAAAGCAGAAATAAGCGATATACATATAAATCGAAAAAATAAAGAATAAATACGTGGGTAACAAGCGGATAAATCTCTCCGGAAAATTGATTATCCACCGGACATTAGTGATTATGAATCAAAAAAAGGAAATATTAGAAAAATTGGCTTTCATAAGACGCCATAAAGAATTTGCATCTTTTGGAGTAAAGGAACAAGAGGTATCTTATAATCCTTGTCTATCTGAAGAAGATATTAAGGAGTTTGAGCATAAACATTGTATAACTCTTCCTGATGATTACAGAACTTTTATTTCTGAAATAGGAAATGGAGGTTTCGGACCGGGATATGGATTATTGCCTCTTGATAAAGCTATTGTTGATTTCAAATTAAAAGATAAACCTAATATTTCCTTGAATGAAAAATTCCCATATCAAGATAGTTGGAATGAAGAATGGATAACTTCCTTTAATTGGGACGAGGGATACCCGGAAACGGAAATTGTTAATGCGTATATTAGTACCGCACATATTGCAGGCTGTCTGCAAATAAGTCATTTCGGACATGGATGTACATTTCTATTGGTGGTGAATGGAAATGAAAAAGGACATATTTGGTTTGATGGACGAGCTGATTATAGTGGACTTGTACCGAAATTGAAAGATGGGCAAAGAATATCATTTATAGAATGGTATGTAACCTTTCTTGATATGGAAATTGAGAACATAAATGAATCACTAACAAACAGCACTACCGCTTAAAGCGGAACGCTGCCAAACATTATCTGCCCAATAATATGAACTAAAAAAAGTGATATGGAAACTAAAGCGGAAGTCCTAAAATACATGTTTACAAGAATACAAGAGATGCTTCCTGTAAATGTGGTCAAAGCAAAAAAGAATAAAGACTACTTTACTTACATAGTGGAAAACGATTGTAGTATTGAGTTTTACTTTCAAACAACCCAAGGTGGATATGCCGGTAAAAACACTTTTTGTATGGGTGTATCAGCTAAAATAAAGAATCCATATTTATGTAGTCTTGTATTAGAACCATTAAATAAAAAAGACGCTGGTGGTAACATCATAGTTTGCTTTGATAATAATATTGATTGGTTTAAGCAGCATCTAATGGATATGGATTATTTTTTCGGGAATAAGAGTGACAAGACTCCTAACGTTGAGAGATTCTTAAACGATTTGAAAAAGGATTTTTTTCCGTATATCATACCTTTTGTCAAACAATATACAAAAATTATAGATTTTTACTCAAATTCGGGTCATATTCAACATATATATGCAGATAAACAGTTTAGCTTAGGAGTAATCTGTTCTCTCTTGTGCAACCATGAAGAGTTCATTGAAGAAACTTTGGTTCCATTAGCCAAAGCAAGTGAAGGAGGTTGGATATTTAGAGAATTTTTTAAGTGCACAAACTACGTTACCGATATAGTTGAGCCGATTAAGAAATATGTCGCAGAGAATAATATCCATTTTGAACAATGAGAAGAATAGAATGGGCAGATAAAAGCGGATTAATTGCTCTCGAAATGGTCGGTTATCCACCAAACATTATCCGTCAAAATAAAAAATAAAATGGAACTTGAATTTAACAATAAATCAGAATCAATTACAGCTAAGGATATAGCTGATGTTGAGCGGAAAAACAAATTTATTTTCCCGCAGGAAATCAAATCGTTCCTTCTTGCCAATAACGGAGGTCAACCAAATAAAACGATATACACTCAAAATAGTCAGGATTATGTGGTGGATTTCTTTCTGCCCATAAAGTCCACAGAATTTGAAGACTTGACGTATTCGGCGACAATAACTGATTTGAGTGATATAATCCCGAATACTGTAATACCATTTGCTATAGATCCATTCGGCAATTATTTCGTTTTTGACAAAGCTGAAGGTAAAATCTATTTCTTGGAAATGGAAGAAGTAGCTCTTTCCTTATTGGCGAGTGATTTTGAATCGTTTATTTCATCATTAAAAAAGGAATGAGACGGATAACAAGCGGATCAATCTCATTTAATGATGATTATCCACCAGACATTAGCAACCCTGTAAATACAAATTATATGTTCATTGAAAAATTAAATCAATATACAGAAGAACAGATTATCGGATTAAAGCATGAAGATAATAAGTTGCGATTGTTGATAGAAGAACAACCTGACATAGAGAAATTGAAACTTCTAAAAGAAGCTATAATCAATGAAACGACAGAAGTAACATTGGTAATGCGTTCAAATAACAACAATCTGATTGCTTTCTCCTATTTTGAATGTATAAGTGACAATATAATAGGAGTTGAATCGTATAATTACACCGAGAATATTCTGAAAACAATTGAAGGAATTTCAATATTCAGAAATTTGAGGAGTATAGTTATTGATGCACTATATGATAATAAACTCTGTATTGACGAACTTGTTTCATTGGAGAAACTGGAAGAACTCTGTATGAGTTTTTATCCTATAACGAAATATCAATATCCTACATTGAACAAGCTGAACAGACTGAAACGATTAAAAATAAAAGGGTTAGATTCGAACATGTTGTCCTGCTTACCAAACTTGGAAACATTAACTTGTTTTAATTTAAAGGATGGGACACATTTAGGTATTAAGGCACCAAATTTAAGAAGCATAGATATATACCGTTCTCCGAAAATATTGAATCTTAATTTTTTATTGGACTTGAAAGAACTAAGATCTATTGGTTTAGACGGACTTAGCAATGTTGAAGAAATGCCGGATTTAAGCAACCTTCATTCTTTAACCGGTATGTCTCTTGCCAATATGAAACGGTTACAAAGTTTTCCTTTATATCACGAGAATTTAAAAAACTTACTCTTGCAATTGCCTTTTGATGTATTGGATAATATAATTCCTGAAAATCTTCCTAACCTCAAGCATATAAGTGTAAATTTGGGAAGTGATAAAAAAAACGGAATGGTATTAGATAGATTCAAGGGTATTTGTGAAGTTGGTATATGGTAAAAAAACAAGATTGCTGACAAACAGATGAAACATTTAAAGCGGAACGCTGCAAAACATTATAACCAATCATATCATGATAACGCTATATAAACAAATTGAAACAAAAGGTCTATACTACAAGGAAATGTGGTATGAAAATGCCGATAAGGTTCTAATTGAGCATTCTGGAAAAGTTGGATATGTTGGAACTATTGCGAAAACAAGTATGACAGAGAAAGAAGCAGCTATACGTTTACAGGATTTTAGTAATGTATGTGCGAGTGAAGGATATACAAAGTTGTCCGAAAATCAATTATGTACGATAGTAGTTCAATATCTATTGAAAAGCAAGGATGGGAACAAACGGGATAAATGGTTAAAAGACAAAGTTTCAGAGTATCTAAAAGAACATTTGGGCTGGCGAGGTATAGGTGTAGTCGAAAGTTTTGCAATAGATAACGGCAAATTGAATATTTATTGTATAGTCGTGGAGGAAGAACGGGCTGTATCCGCAATCAAATCATGCCTTAAAACATATCGGCTGGATTTGACACATGCGATTATCGCCGCCCGAAACTGGGATGATGAAGGCTTTAGGGTGAAATACTCTTATAAGCCTATTAATGATTTTTCGGTGATATGATTGATTATAACAAACAGCAAACCGACTGAATAAGCGGAACGCTGCCGGACATTACCAATAAGAATGAATACGAAAGAACTTATTAGAAAATTGGAGCAAATGACAGAGCTGTCTGAAAGTAGGAATGAGTTTTATAAGACGCTGATACATTCCTTACAGAATGATGCTGATCAACAAGTTTATGATAAGGTATATTCTAATCTTTGCGGATTATTAGCACATGGAGATTTGAATAATAAAGAATATGACTTACTGAAAGAAGTTTTATATGAATTAGAAAGGGTATAAGAATTAAAAGAATGTATCGGTAACATGCACCTCAATCGTCCCAAAAGGCGATTAGCTGCCAAACATTCCAATAAATAGAAAATTAAAAATGAAAAATAAATTAATTGATGAATTGGAGAAAACTATAGAATTCCTACATCAGACAGGTTGGCATAAACAAGCGGTTTGGTATGAGAATAAGTTGAAACTAATAAAAGAAAGTGAAGAAGGCTGCGCATCCTTTTATCAAAACCTCCATGAAGTTGATGCTTCACTTACAGGCATGGGGTCGTTCTCTGATCTACCAGTGAAACAAGAGTTTGTTGATCAACAATGGGATTTGGTAGAAAGAATCCATCAATTAATTTTAGAAAACATTGGTAACAATCACCTAAACTGCTAAACGCAGTTAGCTGAAACACATTATAAACTCTGGATATAAGGATGAATGTATGAATAATCAATATGCAGTTTTAATAAGTAGTGAAATCCCCGAACTTGGAGAATTGGACTTACTGCGCTCAATTTACCGAGAGTTGAATGGTTATATGGAAGATTACAATAACCAAATCAACTTAGATGATTTGGGAGATTGGAAACTTCTCATACAGATAAATCTTCGAAATACTAATGGGGGGATTGGGATTTTCAAACGGGCAAAACGTTTCCCATCTAATAAAGAGTTTGAAATATCTATTTCCATACCAGTACCAAATTTGGAGGAAGCACGCTATGGAATATCCGATATGACGGGGATTTATATTCCTTTAAATATTAAAAACTTCTACATTCTTTCTCCATGCTTTAGTAAATATGATAATTTGTATCATTATATTCTTGAGAGTGCAAAACAAGCCATAGATGCAGCTTTTACTTATGGCTTTACATGTAACGGCAAAAGAATAAAGAAAAAAGAGTTTATAACAAACAGCACTACCGACTGAATAAGGCGGAACGCTGCAAACCATTAGTAATAAATATGAAATCTGAATTTCACAGTGTTATAAATGAATTTCAACGTTTACTCAATGAGTATAACTTTAAGTGCCCTAAGAAATTATGGTATGATGATCTTATATGTTTAAGTAAACATATCATTGATATATATTATTGTTATATAATAGCACGAGTATATAAACATAATGGCTCATTAGAAGTAACAATGTGGGTTGGTGTCATTGATCGTCCGGATGATGGGCTTGAAAATCTGTCAGCAAACATTAAGATCCAGATTGGATACAACCAAACCTGCGATGAAACTTTTTTCAAAGAATGCGAAGGTAAAATAGTCAATATTATTGAAAGCGGCAGTTTGGTTAATTTAATTAATGTGTCTCAAATAGAAATGAAGACACCTTCTTTTCATAATGGGCGATATGAGGTGTTTACCTTATATCTCATGCCGTTTTATAAGATGGTCTTGGAACAGGCTAATTACAATAAGAAGATACTAAACAGTAAAAAAAAACTGCCGGGTTATTATTGAAAATATTTTCAATAATAACCTATCAGGGGAAATGAAAATGTTCTTTGATAAACTTGGGCTAAATTCCACTATTGACATAATTTGGGAGTTATGTTACATTTATTCTCTGTGAAATATATTACTAACAAGGTCGATATAACAGCTAAACGCTGTCCCTCACCAACCCATTATAAACTCGTAAAATAAAAATATGATTGAAGCACTGAAAAATATAGGATTCGTCGTTACAGAACGATTGGAAAGAAAAGAATTAAGCTCTGATTTACAAAATCGGTACTCCGAACTTCCTGCGGACTATCAGGAGTTTTTACAACGGTTTCAGACAATCACGAATGAAAGTGATAATGTTTGGTTTAATTCCATAGAGGACTTTAACGGAGAAAGCGATAGCGGATTCCGTTGGAATGAATTTGAGCTGATGGGACTTGAGGCGTTGGCAGATGATAAGGAATCCTGTGATATGATACGCCTGTTTTGGGATAGCCATATTCCTATTCTTATGTCAGTAAAAGATGGATACCAATATTTGTGCATAGATTTATCTCCGGAAAATTACGGTAAAATCTATTATGGAGTTGAACCTGAATTTGAAGATTCGGCAGAATTTGTTTGCGATAGCTTTAATCATTTATTAGAAATGTTGTCTTCCAATAAAAAGAATGATATACTGACAAATTTCAAATAGGTTTATAACAAGCAGATAAATCTCTCTGAAAGATTGATTATCCACCGAACATTATGTGCCACAAAAAAAGAAAATGAGAATATGAAACAAGAATTTGAAGGTTTTGATTTTACAAACTTTTGGGATGATAATTACTATGCCCGCAAGGAGTATATCAGTGATGCCCCAACTGATGAATTGATAGCTGATGTAGAGAAAGAATTAGGATACAAGTTGCCAGCTTCCTATATATGGCTGATGAAGCAGCATAATGGAGGCATCCCTTTCAATACATGCTTCCCTACTGATTCACCCACAAATTGGGCTGAAGACCATATTGCTATAACTGGCATTTACGGTATAGGTAGGGAAAAGGACTATTCACTATGTGGAGAAATTGGCAGTCAGTTTATGATTGATGAATGGGGATATCCGGAAATAGGTGTGGCTATTTGTGACTGTCCGAGTGCTGGGCATGATATGATTTTCTTGGATTATCGAGAATGTGGTCCATTCGGAGAACCAAAAATTGTGCATATCGATCAAGAATCAGATTTCAAAATAACTACATTAGCAGAAAATTTTGAGGATTTTATACGAGGGCTTGAAAATGCTGAGAAATATGAGGAATAGTAAGTAAGGCACATAACAAGCGGAAGAATCTCCCTAAATGGTCGATTATCCGCCGAACATTAGTTGCGGTCAAAAACGAAATAAAAATGAATGTAATATCAGAAAAAGAATATTCGTTTTCAAATGCGCTTTTTTGGAACGTAATGTTACATCATCATATTCGAGCCTTTGATGAAGAAAGGGATGCGAATTTTGATGAAGTATGGGATGAAGAACTTGTACCAACATTGTTGGATGAAAAGAAGTACAAGAAATATTGGTGTTGGCTATCTCAAATTGATTTGAAAACATCCGAAAATCAAGGTGAAATAGAAAATCCAAGAACTCTAACACTTCCTATCGGCAGCGATATTGTATTGACAATAGAATTTCATCCTTGCTGTACATATTATTTTTTGAATGACACTTTAATCGGGGAAGTTAGTGGCAACTTTCACTTGAAGTATCTCACATATTCGGAATTAATGAGGATTACAAAAGAGAAATATGGAGATGTACTGTTCCATTTACTCTTACCTTTGTCTGCAATCAGGGAACAAGAAAAAGACATAGCACTTAATGCAATAATCCAACGATTGCAACAAATTCCCTTATTCAAGGAACATTCCGCATATATAGGTAAATGTATCTTGAATGGATTATTAATATCCAACTCTGACATACAAGAAATTCCCAAGATAGGAACGATATGTACAAGCAATCATTCATATAGAAATGCTTTGGTATATGATGATGAAAGGCAGGAAATAAAGGAGCTAAATATCCTTTTATCGAGATTATAAATATGCAACTAACAAGCGGATTAATCTCCTATAAAGGTCGATTATCCACAGAACATTATCAATGTGCAAAATAAAAAATAAAAGTAGTATGGAACTGAAGCAATATCTTAAAACAAATTGCCACTGGGAAAATCGGGTAATCATAAGCCCGAATGAGCTTATGGCAATTTATTCTAAAGCAAACTACCAACCGACTCCAAAGTTGATAGATTTCCTTATTTATTTCTACAATCAGGAATTTCAGTTTCCAAAAGTGGATGTGCATTTTAATCTAAAGAAAACATTAAACGATAATCCGCATTACTTATTCTACGACCAATTTTGTGAACTACTCCATGTTTCGGATATTTGTCCTTTTGGGGAATACGAACATGGATATATGGTCTTGCTTGTTGATAGTAAAAACAACATATACGGCGTAATGGATGATTATGTTGAACGGTTTGGAAATGATTATTTCAAAATGCTAAATCAACTTTATAATCGGTAAGGCATTGATAACAAACAGCAGACCGACTGAATAAGCGGAACGCTGCCAAACATTATCTGCCCATAAAAAGAATGAATATGAAAATAGAATTAGAAAATTGCCAAAAAAGTCTTACTCTCAAAGATTTTGAAGAAATAGAGAGTAAATTGGGTTATGCCTTGCCGGAAAGACTGAAAGAGTTCTATTTACAATATAATGGAGGTTCTACGAAACAGACCGCAAGCATAAATAAATATCAAGAGGTGGAAATTGAAGATTTCTTCCCATTCAAATATAACAAGGATTTTAAGAATGACCCCAGATATACGGCAGAAGGCGAAACATTAGAGTTAAGAAAAGCTGGAGCTATATCTGATAGCATTCTTATTTTTGCTATGGAATCTACCGATGAAGGTCGGATTACCATAGACTTGGTTAATGGAAAGATCTATCTTTACCCTATTGTGGGGATGCAAGATGTAATCTTCAATTTTGGAGAGCCACGACTTGTTGCAAATTCAATAGATGATTTCTTTGACAATCTCGTTGTTTTGGACGGGCACAAAGCAATTCCAGCAATAGAAGAAATCGAAGAGGGACAAACGGAGACAGCAGGTGTAATGCCTGAACTTTCGGACTGTTCGGCTTCGCTAACAAAAGAAGATATAAAGAATTTTGAGGTTGAGTTGAATGTAAAGATTCCGGCAGGCATGAAGAACTTTTACCTCAAGTTCAACGGTGGTATGCCATCACCATATTGTTTTCAACCGCAGGACGAGGATTTGGATCGGGTGGAGATAAATGCGTTCTTTCCGATAAAGGAACGCACCAATGCTTTTGAAACAATTGAAGTCATAGCCAAAGATATATGGAGTAGGAATTTAATGCCATGCAATCTGTTGCCTTTTGCTATGGATTCGGGTGGAAACTATTATGCGTTGAACTTGAAGAATAAAAAGATTTACTATTACGTGACTGACGAGTGGGACGAAAACGCTTCAAGAGAATACAACTTTGAAACAAATACTCGTTACATCGCCCAGTCATTCAATTACTTTATAAATCATTTCATCGAAGAAGAGGAATAAAGCGGGCAGATAACAAGCGGATCAATCTCCTTTAATGATGATTATCCACCGAACATTAGTTGCAGTCAAAAACGTCTTTTAATATCGAATTCCAATACACGAGCTGTTTTACCGTCGTCATCAAAAGCAATTTGCTTGTAGAAATTCCATGCTGTCGCTGCCAATTCCTGTTGTGCTTCGGCTGCTGCAATAAGTGGAGCTGCAATAAGTTCCCGCATGGGAAGCCCCTTGAATTTGTCAGTCACGTTTGAATCTGCTTTAAGAACTGGAGAAGTTTCTCTGTTTTGAGTCTCTTCCAATGCAGCGGAGATAATTTCTTTCGCCTGTCCGCTTACATTTTCATTCAAGTTTTCCGCATTTTCTTGTTGCCCTTGGTTTAATATTTCTTCTGCTATAACATTTGAATTTTAAAGTTATTAGATGTTTTTTACAAAATCGTCAATGATTCGGGAAATACTCTCCGGAGTCTCCTGAACCTTAAAATTGACGCAAACCTCCATGACATCATCCGCATCCGGTTTTATGTTGCTCATCTGCATCTGGAGATTGGCTCTGTGCGGACTGGATAACAGCAAGTTGTTTTCCGGGATCTGTGATTCCACGCTTCCGACCTTCGCCTTGAACTTTATCTGCACATTATCCATTGCAAGATAATGATGGGATATCAAGGCTATAAGTGGAATATCAATAGTCTTGTCTCCAACCATGATTTTTTTTCGATTGGAACGTATTTGCGTTATTTGCATTTGTTCCTTCAAAAAGTCTGGTCAGATTTTGTATCTGATGATTCTGCAATGTATCTTGTGCACAGTTTACGGCGTATTGCAAACCATTCATAATATCAGAGAATGAATTGGTTTGAACACTGTCCGGCTCATCGTCATTATTTTTCTTGCCTCTGTGAAAAAGTCCCATGTTTTTAATTTAATTACTTGATTTGTTGTCTTTAATGAGCACCAATCTTGACAATGTCCGGCTTACAGCTTCCATATTTACACTGGAGTCTATATTATTATTGACAATGCCTTGATGTCAAAACCTATATGGTGGATTCTCCGTGTGTTCCATCACGTCCTCCTTTCTTTATTGGGGTTATACTTCGGTTCTTTCCGTTGCGGGCGGAACTTTTTCCGCCCGCAACAGCTTACTGCTTCCTCAAGGTAGGCAATGCTCCTTTAAGTTCGTAACGCCACTCTGAGCCTGCGTTCTGCAAGGCGGTGTTCATGGCATCAACGGCTTTCTGCCAGGTAACGACAGAGCCGTCCACCTTCGTGGCTCCGGTGCTTTCCCTATTGTAGCCGATGCCTTGTTCATGATTGTTCTTCCAATAGCCGGCGGTCACGGTGGTGTAGTTATTTCCCAAAAAGCCGCCGATATGCATATAGCCAGTGCTACTACCCGTACTGGTTACGTTGCCCGTGGCATAGCAGGCAAGGAGGCTGCTTCCTGCGTTCATTCCCACCAGACTGCCGCCAGCGATATTCTTTGCGGGGTTTATTTCTATGGTCACGTTGCCCGTGGCATAGCAAGCGGTCAGGGTGGCACTCGAATTCGTCTGACCTGTCACGCCGCCGACATAGACCGTTCCCTTCACTGTGGCAGAGGAGCTGCATCCGGTGATGGAACCTTCCCATTGAGCACCCACTACACCGCCGACGTACACCGTGCCGCTGACGCTGCCCGACACCGAGCAGTTTTCAATGGTGCCATCGCTATATCCTGCCACGCCGCCAATTTTGCCGCCATATATTTGATTGCTTGTTATCTGTACGCCCTCCATCACCACGTTCTTCACCGTACCAGCTTTACCGAGATAGCCGAACAGACCCACACCTTCGTCATTTGTCGTAACGGTCAGCCCCGTGATGGTATGGCCGCCACCGTCGAAGGTGCCGGTGTATGAGTTGTGGAAGCTTGTGCCTATCGGCGTCCAGTTTTTGCCTGTGAGGTCAATGTCGGCGGTGAGGGTAATGTTAATGTCGGTCTTACCTCCGTTCACTAATTTGGCTATATTCATCAGACCGTCGGCGGAGGTCACGGTGTAGCTGCCGTTGCTCTCTATGGTATAGCCCAGGTCTTTTGCCGCAGCGAGGGAGACGGTATAGGTATATTCACCGCCCGCCTGCCAGTCGGTAGCATTCTTCATCTTATAAACGAAGGTCTTGCCGTTAGTGAAGGTGCAGGTAATGAAAATCTTGCCAGCTGCCACACTTTGCGGGGCTACGATGGCGGTGTAGGTGTTGCTGCCCTTGTCATACGGGTCGATTATATCCGGGTTGTCGCCTTCGGTGGAGAGACCCGTCAGCTGCACGGATGCCAGCCCCTCGGTGTAGTCCGTCAAAACGATGGTTACTCGCGCCGTGCGGTGGGTGAAGCGGAGCGTGGAGCTGCCGTAGGTCACCGTCTGCCCGTCGGCTACGATGAGGTCGCTGCCCTCAAAGTCTTTCTGGGCACTTTGGTTGGCTTTTACCTTTACCGCAGGTGGGGTTGTCTCGCCAGTGGTGTAGGGCCACCACGCTGTGACGGTGATGTTGTTGTGGTTGGTCCAGTAGTACGGGTCGGTGGAGGTCAGCGTGGCGCTGGTGGGGTCGGCGGTGGAGGGCGTCACGTTGTACGTCTTCACCGTGCCGTCCATCAGGACTGCCACGCTCTGCACACCCTCCCAATTGCCATCCACAGGGGCACGGGTGCCGGCGATGGCTGACGAAGCGGGGTTCAGCCCCGTGGCGGTGAAGACGATGGATGTGCCTTCCGGCAGGAAGCCTGCTTCGTCCTGCGTGCAGGCGGCAAGGCCGAGCAGCAGGGCTATGGCTGCAGATGTATGGATGATTGTTCGTTTCATGATGCGTGTTGTTTAGGGGTTGTTATTGTTTCTTTTGCAGTATGGGCAGACCGTTGGTGCCGAGTGCCCACTGGTAGTCGTTGTCGGTGAGGGCGTGGTTCATGCCGTCGACGGCTGTCTGCCATTTCACGGTCGCGCCGTCCACCTTCGTGGCATCTACCGTTCCTCCAAAATTACGGAATTCTCCTTGCCCGGCATTGCCTCCCCAATAACAGGAAGTTATAGTTTTGTAGTTGAAACGCACTATAGCTCCAGATTCATAATCTTTCAATGTGCCGTCAAACCAGCAAGCTGTGATACTGCCATAATTTAAATCGGCTATACCACAAGTTCTACCATATGCAGAAATTTTTCCCGTCACAGAGCAGGCAATGATTTGACCATTATTTTGCTCCACTATTCCAGCTGCTGATCCATTACTGCCATATAGATTCACATCTATGAGTTGTAGGTTCTTTATCACACCACGTAAATTTAATAACCCAAAAAGTTCAGTAGTCGCTGCTGAAAAGTTTAATCCCGTAATGCGGTGTCCCTGCCCATTAAAGACGCCGGAGTAGCCAGGCCATGTGCCTATCTGTGTCCATTCCTTACCCGTCAGGTCGATGTCAGCGGTGAGGGTGCAATTTATCGATTCATCTTTTTGTACGGCTTTGTTCCATGCCAGCAGGCCCTTGGCGTTATAGACCATGTAACTGCCGTCGTTCTGTATAGAATAGCCCAAATCCTCGGCCGCGCCGCTCTCGCCGCCGCCGTCAGTCCAGTCACCGATAGTGCAACCCTCTAACGTCAGACCGGTGGCGTTCACCTTGACGGTGTAGGTATAGCGGTTGCCCGCCTCTAATACGACGTTGTTCTGTGGACGGAAGTAGAAGGTGCCGCCGCCGAGTTCCACCTTAACGAACCGGTTACCTGCCGGAACGGTCTGCGGGGCGGTCAGTGCCTCGTAGGTGTTGCCGCTTGCGTTGTAGGTCTTGATGGCGGTCGGGTTGCCGTTATCGGCGGACAGGCTCACGAGGCTCACCGTGGCACCAGCGACGCTCGTGAATCCCGTGCCGGGCTTCAGTTCGATTGCTACGCGTGCCGTGCGGTGGGTAAATCCAAGTGTCGGGTCATCAAATTTCACCGTCTGGTTTTCGGCGGAAATGAAGTCGCTTTTCTGGAAGTCAGCCAATTTGCTTTGGTCTTCGGCCACCTTCACGGCAGGCATCTGTGTGATGTCTGTATCATCCAAGGGCCACCATGCCGATACGGTAATCGGGTTGCGGCTGGTCCAGTAGTACGGGTCGTTCTCGCGTGAGAGCGTGGCACTCTTGTATCCGTCGGCATCCGAAGTCGCTACTATGTACTCCTTTACCGCATCGCCAATCTTGAGTGCCACGGAATTGACGCCCACCCAGTCGCCGTCCACGGATGCACGGGTTGATGGCGTTGCCTCCACGGACAGTCCGGTGGCATGGATGACTATTGGGTATTCCTCTTTGGACAGACGGCTATCGTCAGCCAGTTCGTCCTGTGTGCAGGCGGCGAGGGCGAACAGCAGCGCGGTGGCTGCGGGGATAAATAATCTATGTCTCATAATTCTTCATTCTAATCAATTAATTATTAACATCTTACAGGTCAGCATCCACTTCTCCACCGTCTATATCGTTCCACTTTGCAATGGTGGCTTCGCTGACTTCAAGGA
>OGFD01001106.1_pt1 | contig 14600 bp, 15 predicted proteins | sample 1570851 | NCBI WGS metagenome assembly OGFD01 (sample SAMEA2582077, study PRJEB24529) | metagenome | biome: Human gut stool | place: China | collected 2011
TAACGTAAGAAAATGAGAGAAAAAATAGACCTTTTCTTGCCTTGCGAATACATCGACGATGCGCAGAATGCCTTGTCGGTGCTTCATGAGTACAAGACTGTACAGCATATCCACTTCCTGGTGAGTGCTGATTTTGCCGCTCATCATCAGGTGCCCGAAGGATGTACGTTTGTCATCACCGACCGCCTGGAAAGCAGTAACACCATTGTCAGCATCGCTGAAAATACTGATGCCGACTACGTGATGATCTGTACCCGCCACACCACCATAGGATGGGGAAACAACACGCTGGAGCGATTCCTCAGAGTGGCAGATGATACGGATGCCGTCATGGTTTACGCCGACCACTACAAGATGGTGGAAGGTAAAATGGAGAAACATCCGGTAATTGACTACCAGTCAGGTTCTTTGCGAGATGACTTCGACTTTGGAAGCCTCTGGTGCATCAAGGCACAGGCGCTGGCCGACTACATCGCCCAACCCGACCGCGAAGAGTATCAGTTTGCCGCCCTCTACGACCTCCGTCTCTATCTGAGCCGCGTGGGCGAAATCTTCCATCTCAACGAATTCCTCTATTCAGAAGCCGAACTCGACACCCGTAAGAGCGGCGAGAAGCAGTTTGACTATGTAAACCCGCGCAACCGCGAGGTGCAGATAGAGATGGAAAAGGCATGCACCCAGCACCTGGGCAAGGTGGGCGCCCTGATAGACACCACCTTCTACCGCCAGCCCGACTTCGGTGAGCAGGAGTTTGAATACGAGGCATCTGTCATCATCCCCGTCTTCAACCGCGAAAAGACGGTGGCTGATGCCGTGAAGAGTGCGCTGGGACAGAAGGCTAACTTCAAGTTTAACGTCATCGTGGTAAACAACCATTCTACCGACCGCACCGGCGAAATACTGGATGAACTTAAAGCCGACAACCTGATACAGATTGTGCCGGAGAGAACCGACCTGGGAATAGGCGGATGCTGGAACGAAGCCATCAACAGCAGTTTCTGCGGAAAGTTTGCCGTACAGCTTGACAGCGATGACCTCTATTCTTCACCAAAGACACTCCAGAAGATAGTAGATGCCTTCTACAAGCAGAAGGCAGCCATGATTATCGGCTCGTACCGCATGTGCGACTTCGACCTCAACACCCTGCCACCGGGACTGATAGACCACAAGGAGTGGACCGATGAAAACGGATGCAACAATGCGCTGCGTATCAACGGATTGGGTGCTCCGCGCGCCTTCTTCACTCCGCTGGTCAGACAGATCCAGTTTCCTAACACCTCGTATGGTGAGGATTATGCGCTTGGCTTGGCATTTTCGCGCCGTTACCGCATCGGCAGAATCTACGACGAACTCTACCTCTGCCGCCGCTGGGGAGGTAATAGCGATGCAGCCCTCAGCGTAGAGAAGGTGAACGCCAACAACCTGTATAAGGACCGCCTGCGCACCATGGAACTGAAGGCACGTCAGCACCTGCTGCAGGGCAAGGCCGACATTATGGAAGACAGCAGCATCTCGCGTTTCTTCAACCGTCAGCTGGAGGTTTGGACCGATGCGCGCCACCGCTTCCGCGACCTCAAGCATGTAGAAACCCGTCAGCTCTCCGACCAGCTGAAACTGCAGTGGAACCCAGCCCGCATCGTAAGTACGGGCGCCAAGATAGATAAGAAAACCCTGGGCGAGCGCCCTTGTTTCCTTTGCGACAAGAACCGTCCTAAGGAACAGATGTCGAAGCAGATAGACGAGAAATTCCATCTTCTGGTGAATCCGTTCCCGATTCTGCCAGTCCACTTCACCATTCCGGCACGCAAGCATCAGCCTCAGCTCATCTACAAGAACTACGGCGAGATGCACCGCTTCATCAGTCTGCACAGCGACCTGATGGTGTTCTACAACGGTCCGAAGTGTGGTGCATCGGCTCCAGACCATCTTCATTTCCAGGCAGGAACCAACGGCATCCTTCCTCTTCAGACCAACTGGCAGCGTCTCTCCCGCAACCTGACCGACATCATCTCTCTCAATGATGAGGAGAAAATCTCTGTGGTTCGCGACTTCATCGTTCCCGCCTTCGTCATCATCTCGAAGAGTGCTGAGAGCGATGAGGCCCTCTTCCGCCGTCTCTACAAGGCAATGCCTCAGCGTGGCGACGAAACCGAACCGATGATGAACATCATCTCCTGGCGCAAGGGCGAGGAATTCATCAGCGTGGTCATTCCGAGAGAAAAGCACCGTCCGGAAGCCTATTTTGCCGAAGGCGATGCCCAGTTTGTGGTTTCGCCGGGAGCACTGGATATGAGCGGACTCATCATCACCCCTCGTGAGGAAGATTTCCGAAAGCTGACCGAGGAGAAAGCCCTCTCGCTGCTGCAGGAATGTGGCGTTTCGGAAGAAAAGATGAACGCCATCATCGCCAAACTGAAGGCATCTAAGGATGCCGAGGATGCAGCCGAAGCCTCTTCCACTTTATATAATAAAGGTAAGCAGCCCGACGTAACGGTGGGCATCGTGAGTGCGCAGAAGATTCATTTCTCGCTCAACAAACCTTATCTTGCCAAGGGCGAAAAGGTGCTGGGCGAACAGGTGGTAGAATTCTCAGAGGGTGGTGTGCTCTGGAACGGCAACCAGTACAGCCAGCTTACCTTCCATCCGCAGAGTGCCGACGCCTCGTTTTCGCTGAGCGACGTAACCATCGGTGTCAACTTCCACTGGGAGCGCAAGGAAACCCAAACCTTCCTGGGCACGCTCCGCTTTGTGGTAGAATCGGATAAGATTGTGGCAATCAATGAGTTGCCTGTAGAGAAATATCTGGAGAGCGTCATCAGCAGTGAGATGAGTGCCACTTCGAGTCTCGAACTCCTGAAGGCGCACGCCGTCATCTCCCGTTCATGGCTCCTGGCACAGATGAAGAAGCGCCGAGAGGTGGCTGAGAGCGGCAACAACTTCTTCTCCTTCACCAAGAAGGAAGATACGCTCATCCGCTGGTACGACCGCGAAGACCACACCCTCTTTGATGTATGTGCCGACGACCACTGCCAGCGCTACCAGGGTATCACCAAGGAAACATCGCCCCATGTAGCTGAAGCCATCCGCCAGACCAAGGGACAGATTCTGATGGACGGCGAAGAAATCTGCGATGCAAGATTCTCGAAATGCTGCGGCGGAATAACCGAGGAATTCCAGTATTGCTGGGAGGATACGCCGAAGACTTATCTCACGGCGGTTCGCGACATTGCCCTGGGCGTAGAACATACACAGCCTAATCTGACCAATGAGGAGGAGGCTGAGAAATGGATCCGCTTCAATCCGCCAGCTTTCTGCAACACGCAGGACAAGAAAATCCTGTCAGAAGTGCTCAACGACTATGATCAGGAAACCGTCAATTTCTACCGCTGGAAGGAAACGCTCAGCCAGGAGAAGTTGCAGCAGCTCATCGCCGACAAACTGAAGATGGACCTGGGTGCCATCCTAGACATGAAGGCCGTGGAGCGCGGCAAGAGTGGAAGAATCAGCAAACTCCAGATTATCGGAACAGAGAAGACCTTTACCATCGGTAAGGAACTCGAAATCCGCCGTACGCTGAGCGACAGTCATCTGCTGAGTTCAGCCTTCGTGGTGGATAAGTATGATAAGGATGAACAGGGAGTGCCTCAGCGTTTCGAACTCATCGGAGCCGGTTGGGGGCATGGAGTAGGCCTCTGCCAGATTGGTGCTGCCGTGATGGGCGAGCAGGGTTATCATTATGATGCCATCCTGTTGCACTACTATCAGGGTGCTGAAATCAAGAAACTTTATAAATAGTGATGTAAAATGGTAACAAAGAAAAACAGTCGGAGTCCATGGGCATGGATTTCGACCCTCTATTTCGCCGAAGGACTCCCCAACGTCATCGTAACCGCCCTCTCTGTGGTGATGTACATGCAGTTGGGGCTGACCGATGCTGAGGTGGGTCTCTATACCGGATGGCTTGCCCTTCCCTGGGTCATCAAGCCCTTGTGGAGTCCGTTCATAGATTTGCTGAAGACTAAGCGCTGGTGGGTGCTCACCATGCAGGCTCTCATCGGAGCTGCCCTTGCCGGCATCGCCTTCTCGCTGCCTACCGCCTTCTGGTTCCAGGCAACGATGTGCTTCTTCTTCCTCATCGCTTTCTGTAGTGCCACCCACGACATTTCGGCAGATGGTTTCTACATGATTGAGCTGGATGAACATACGCAGACTAAGTTTGTAGGCTTGCGAAATACCTTCTACCGCCTCGCCATCATCTTTGTGAATGGTTTTCTGGTGATGCTGGCTGGTGTACTTCAGGTTGTCTTCCGCAACCAGATTCGCTTCTCATGGGCGCTTATCTTTTACGGACTGGCAGGTATCTTCATCGGTTTGTGGCTCTACCACAGCCGCTTCATGCCGCGCCCGAAGGATGATGTGCAGACCGACAGAACGGTGGGTGAAGTGGCTCATGAACTGAAGAACATGTTCCGCACCTTCTTCGTGAAGTTCGGGTTGGGAGAAACCATCTGCGTGATGCTCTTCCTCCTGTTCTACCGATTCCCAGAGGCACTTCTTAACACCATGACCAAGACCTTCATCCTCCGTCCTAATTCGCAGGGCGGATTGGGCTTGTCGCCGCAGGAATATGGCTTTGCTAACGGTACTGTGGGATTGATAGGTTTGCTGCTGGGTGGAATTCTTGGTGGTATTCTGGTGAGCAGGGATGGAATGAAGAAATGGCTCTGGCCTCTGGTTTGCGCCATCACCTTGCCTGATGTGGTTTACATCTATCTGAGTTACTCGCTCAACAGCAACCTCATCGTGGTTTCCAGCTGTCTTTTTGTCGAGCAGTTGGGTTATGGTTTGGGCTTCACGGTTCTTACCCTCTATATGCTGTTCTACAGTCAGGGAAAGTTCAAGACCTCCCATTATTCCATCTGTACGGGCATCTCCTATCTCGGATTGATGCTGCCGGGCATGGTTTCTGGATATCTGAAGGATATGGTAGGTTACCGCATGTTCTTCATCATCGTGATGGCATGTTGCGCCATCACCTTCCTGGTTACTGCTTTCCTGAAGATTGATCCTAATTTCGGAAAGAAAGAGGAGACGGAAGAGGATGAAACGGAATTGGACGCGATAGAATAAATGATTATGTTAACGTAAAAACGAGGATGTGCGAACATCCTCGTTTTTATCTTTATTCCCCGATAATCGTTGCGATGAGGTGTCGGCTTCCGCCTCCCTCTCTGAATTCACAGAGGTAAATCCCCTGCCATGTACCAAGGTTCAGTCTGCCATTGGTAATAGGAATGGTGAGCGATACACCCACCATGCTCGATTTGGCATGAGCCGACATATCCGTCGGTCCTTCATCCTGGTGCAGGTATCTTGGGTCGCCATCCGGAACCAGTCTTTCGAAGATACCCTTCAAGTCATGTCTCACATCCGGGTCGAAGTTCTCGTTCAGCGACAATCCGCAACTGGTATGTCTTACGAAGAGATTCAGAATCCCTGTCTTAGGCAGCGCTGGCAGGTTCCTCATCACCTCATTGGTTACGAGGTGAAAGCCGCGAGGAAGCGAACGCAATGAAAATTCTACTTGCTGTATCATATCATTCTTTGTTTTTATATTTCAATTGTTTGTATCTTTCTGATTGTCAATTTACAAAGGTAATTATAATTTTATTATTATAATACTATTATAATGCAAATATAGGAAAGTTTAACCATTAAAGGATTTCTCTTCCTTACTATCTGCTACCCCGAAAAAACTTCTTCTTTAGAAGAAGGAAAGAAACAAGAAAAATAATCTCGAATAAATTTGGTGGTTTCAGAATAATGATGTACTTTTGCACCCGAAATCAAGCATTAAGAGTTGCCCAGTTGTGGCACACCAACCGAGTTTCGCATAGAGATAACCACGGTGGTAAAAGAATGTGTAAGTGTTTAACAACTTAAAATAATTATCTTTATGAATCCAAATTCAGATTTAAAGAATGAGAATGTAATGGCAGTTAATGCCGAGTCTTCAACAATTAAGGCAGCTAATGCCGAGTCATCAACTGTTGGTGCAGGCTATGCCGAGTCAAGAATTTCAGAGTATGCTGCCCGCTTTGCCGCTTACAGCGATGAGCGTTTGAAGCAGACCGTGGATCACGAGCGCAAGGTTCGTGGTTGGGGCAGCGAGCGCAGTTACTTTCTCGCCGCCCTGCGAGGAGAGTGTGAGAAACGAGGCATTGATTACTGCTGGAAATAGGGGGATGCTTTTCTGATGCATAGCACCAACCAGCCACAAGGATGCTGTCTTTTTACGCAGCCAAAATAAAAATCATTTTTCCATCAAAAAAATACGTTATTTCGAAATTTTTTCGTAATATCGCACCCAAAATAACATTAAAGACTATTGATATGAAACGAATCTTTATTTCAATGACAGGTATCATCACTTGTATGAACCTGATGGCACAAACTCCAGTCAGTTTTTATCCTCAGGAGAATGACCAGGACATCAACATAGATACACATCTGGTCATCGTGTTTGACCAGACTGTAAAGACTGGCAGCAAGGGCATAATCACTGTTACGGACAAGACAACTCGAAAGGTGGTTGATAGAATCGACATGAGCATTCCGGCGGGACCAACCGAAGGACAGCCCAAGAATCCAAATGCAGTCTATACTCCCGTTCCCTATATATATAAGGTGGAGAATGTAACCAATCGTAATACCCGTCCTGGAACTCCATCAGGTGCTGCCAAGGAAGACAAGCGCAAGTATCAGAAGACCATCATTGGTGGATTCTCTGATGCCTTTCACTTCTATCCTGTCATCTGTCATGGGAACAAAGCAACCATTTATCTGCATAACAATATGCTGGAATGTGGACATGAATATGAAATCAAGATTAGCAAGGGTACGATTGAGGGATGGAATGGCAAGAAGTCATGGACGTTTAGGACTAAGAAAAACGCCCCTTCTGCAGATTTGCGCCATATAGTTGTGGCAGCTGATGGCAGCGGAGACTTCTCCACTCTGCAAGGTGCCATGGATTGGATACCAGACTCATTGCCTTCTGAAGCCAGCAGGAAAAAGGTCTTCGTGAAGAATGGAGATTATGAAGAGTTGGTTTATTTCCGCAATAAGCGATTTGTAACTATCCAGGGAGAATCCATGGATGGGGTAGTGGTACATTACCCCAATAACGAGGTGTTCAATCCTCACCCGGTTGATATCAAGACCAATGAGCAGAAAGGAACATTCCCTTCTCGCCGTGCAGCTGTGGCAGCAGACAACTGTGCCGACATGATTTTCAAGGATATCACCTTCAAGACGGATTGCAAGGGACAGGCTGAGGGATTCCTGCTTAATGGTGAAAGAAACTTTGCTGAGAATGTGCATGTAATCGGTGATGGTGATGCTCTTCAGGTGAATGGTTCTGCCTACTGGCTCAACTGCGTGATTGATGGAGGAGGTGACACGGTGCTGGGTAGAGGTCCATCCTATTTCAATCACTGTACCCTTTCCAGCTATGGTGCTTTCATGTGGATTAGAAATACCAGGGAGAACCATGGTAACATCTTCAATGACTGTACCTTCAAGGGATTGGGCAAGGATGCCGTGATAGTCCGCCTTCCTGACAACAAGGGCAGAAATTATCCTGATGCGGAATGCGTGCTGCTGAACTGTACGCTTGATGGTGTGCCTTCGGAAGGCTTTGGCCCCATAGATGAGTCGGCATCTACGGCAAATCTCCTGGAATTTAACAGCCATGACAGGAAAGGTAAAACCATAGATATCAGCAAGAGAAACAAGCATGTCCGTCAGCTTGACGCCCTCAAGGATGCTGAGACTATCGGAAAATACTCCAATGCAAGTTGGGTACTGAATTGGTAAGAAAGGAGATGAATATAAATACCGGATGCCTACATATCTAGCATGGTTTGCCCTTGATTTTTTATTTTTCATACAATTCAATCGGCAAACCATCTGGATCACTGAAGAATACAAATCGCTTGCCTGTATATTCATCCGTGCGTATAGGCTCATGCGCGATGCCTTTACTGTCAAGTTCATCAATTGCATCCGAAAGATCATCTACCTCAAAAGCAAGATGGCGCAGTCCGGCAGCTTCCGGATAGGAAGGACGTGCTGGTGGGTTAGGGAAGGAGAATAACTCGATGACATAGTTGTCATCAAGCCAGCAGTCAGCTTTCCAGGAATCACGTTCCTTACGATAGTTTTCACTCATAATCTTCATTCCTAGCGCATCAGTGTAGAAATGCTTGGATTTCACATAGTCGGAGCAAATTACGGCTACATGATGGATTTTGTTAAGTTTCATATTTTTTATTTTTTATTTTTTTATGTTATATGTTATATTCAGTAATCAATGACAAGTTTTCAGAATATGCTTCGTTCATTTCATTAATTATTTGATGATTGTAATTCTATCTATATCCGTACGCCACCGCCAGGGTTGCGACGGCTGGCAAGGTTGAGCACCACAGGGTTATATCCTTACTTGCTGCAATTGATGTCCGCAATGTATGCTGTCATCATTCTCCACAATGATCTTTGTTTCTCCCTCAATGGTAGGTATGCTTGTAGCATCTAAAGCCTTGGTATAGAATCTACTACCCTTCAGCATCTTTGCTTTCTTTTGTGGCAAAAATACGATTATTTTATCAATATACCAAATATTTATCCAAAAAATGTGTATATTTCGATATTTCTTTGTATATTTGCCATGGCTTAATATAAAAAATATAAGATGGGCAAACTGGCATTGATATAGTGTTTCATTCTTTTTGTTTTCCCTGCTGATGCAAGTGAGAACAGAAAGCATATCCATGTGGTAAAACGTGGAAGCAAGAAGTCTCATCGAGGACATACTGTAGCTAAGATATGGATAGAAGAGAATGGACAAAAGAAAATAGAGATAGCTTGGTCTGAACTGTCGGCATCAGAAGAAGCTGTGATTATTGAAGCTATAGATAAACATTGGGATGAATTCAATAGAATGATTGACGATGTCTTTGCTGGCAACAAAATTAGAATAAAAACAATAAAATAAAGGGAGGTCTATTATGTGCAAATATAAAGATACAACTTTAGGAATCAAAAAGTTAGATTTCAATGTGAAACGTGGAGCAATGGCAGTTTTCTTGACCGATAGTCGAGAGGTGATAGTTCCTGTAAAGATGTTTCCCGAGATAAAGAATATGAGCAAAAAGCAGAGGGAGGATTATATGATAATGGATGATCAATACTTCTCCTTTGATGCAATCAGCAAAATCTTCTCTGTTAAGGATATTTTGCGCCTTTGAGTTGCAAGTAAAAGATATAATAGAAGTCGTTGGAATATTTAGGGGATGTCTTCAGAAGATATAGGTTCGTCGGTCGCACAACAGCTGTTGTGCGCTCGTTCAACAGCTGATGTGCACATGCACAACACGTGTTGTGCACACGTCAATCAGCTGATGGACGGCTATCTTATGGCTAATCATGTGGCTTCTTCTGGTTTTATAGCCTTGGATTATACTATTTCCAATATTTTATCCAGTATCCCCACATAATAGAAGGGAAGATTGATAAGGCGGAAGGGATGACCTGTAGGGGATACCACTTCGTCTATGCTATATTCTCCTGGCCAAATGCGGATGGCAATGCTTGGGGCATCAGGCTGGGACATGAAGGAGTGGAGGGATCGAAGATGGGCATTTGTGCCAGACTTCACTTCTATCGGGAGAATCTGTGAGTGATGTTGCCAAACGAAATCTACCTCTGCTGAAGAACCCTTTTTGTCTCTTACCCAGTAATATTGCTCGTTGCGGAAGTTGCGATCCAAAACAATGCGCAGCTCTTGGGCTATGATTTGTTCCGCAGCATGTCCCTTCCATACATCCAAGAGAGAATTGCCTTGCAGATATTCTGCCTGAATGTCAACGGAGAAATTCATGATGCCCGTATCTACCCAAACTAGCTTGGGTTGTCTTGCTATGGCTGGTACAGCTGGGGCTTTCACTGATGTGACGGGATAGTCCAAATTGAGCAAGAATGCTTTCTGCATCACTTCCAATGCCTCATGTACCTCCTTGCTTGTGTAGTTGCTACCTCCAAATCGGGCGAAAGTAATGGATTGTCCTGCCTCTGCCCAGCCATGTGTAAGCAGATGGCGGATAACCTTTACTTGGTTTTCATTACGAGCATATTTTTCTACATCTTCATTGTAGCCATCAAGCAGTGAACGATAGATAGGGGCTAACTTGGTTAGGTTATGAGTCTTGGCATATTCCACTAAGGCTTCAGGCATACCACCTATCAAAGTGTAATGATTGAAATGGTTCAGTAACATCTCGTGATATAGAGGTGATACACTGACTTCTTTCACCATTTGTACCAATTGGTCTTCACCTATAGCATCGAGATATTCCAAGAAGGAGCATGGACGGAGGGATAGATAATCCACTCTTCCCACAGGGAAAGAGATGCGCTGCTTGATGAGGGTTTGAAGTCTGGAACCTGCTGCTATGATGTGCAACCAAGGCATCTCTTCATAGAAGTATCTCAGCAGACCAACTGCTTTTGGTTCGTTTTGTATCTCATCAATAAAAAGTAGAGTACGCTTACGTTCATCTACCTTGATTTTCTTCTTGAGGCAGATGTATTGATATATCTCTTTTACATTGTCTGATTTGGTAAAGATTTCTGCATCTGAGCTTTGTTCTAGATTCAGTTTGATATATACATCGTATTTCTTACCCAATTCATTGACCAATGTTGTCTTTCCAACTTGTCTTGCGCCTCGTAAAACCAATGGCTTCCTGTTGTCTCTTTCACTCCATTTCAGGAGTTCTTCTGTTAATTGTCTATATATCATAACTTTTCCTTCTCTTTAAGTTATGCTGCAAAGTTACTCTTTTTTCCTAAAACATAGGCAAAAATATAGTGAAACTTTCCTAAAACATAGGCAACTTATATGAAAACCTTCCTAAAACATAGGCAAAAAACGCAGGAGCTTACCTAAAACATAGGCAAACTCCTGCGAAAAATTACACTTTTTAATATAAAATAGGGGTGAAATAATACACTTTTCTATATCCGCTGCCCCTTCTCTAGAAGTTGCAAGGCAGGGAGGAGAGCTGCTGCATGATGGTCTTTGCCATGCGGGAGTGGCCGGCATCGTTTGGATGAAGACGGTCGGTATCCGGTTTGTGTTTGCTAGATTTTTGCCAGCAGTTTGCTTGGCATTTGCTATAACTTTGCTAGAACTTTGCCAGCCGTTTGCTAGAGGTTTGCTAGAAGTTTGCTTGACGTTTGCTACAACTTTGCTAGAACTTTGCCAGCCGTTTGCTACAGTTTTGCTAGGAGTTTGGTAGCCGTTTGCTAAAGGTTTGCCAGAGGTTTGCTTGATCTCTTCCGGTTCTTCGCCAATTGTTTGCTGCTCTTCCGGAACTTCGTTGACAGAGATTGCTTCATCAAAAACGGGAGAATTTTGATTTTTTCGGTTTCGGGCTTTCGTTAAGCCGCCTTTCATTCCGGCCAGAGCTCGGGCTACGCGCTTTTGGACTTCTTTTTCGATTAAATTCTCTAATTGTTCTGACTGGCTATCCACTGAAGGAGACTTCCATAGTCCTTCTTTGGTTTGAACGAAGTAGTTATTTAAAAAACGTTGTAAGTTTTCGTCCAATGGAATTTCAACATTTGCGATACCTGCTATCTCAAATTCGTTTAATGGTTCTTCTTTAAAACAGTAAGAGGTTTGTAACTTAAATAAGAGAATCTTGTACTTATCTGGCAGCGATGAAAATTCCCTTGTAAAGTCTTCTAGTGTCAGTTGATAGAGTCTCATATAAGTTGAACCTTTTTGTCCCTGCATAAGAACCTTTTTGTGTAAGGACAAAACTGTAATAAATTAATATTGAGATTAGTTTATATGAGATGTGCTAATATTGCAAATGCTGATATAATTATTTTGTATCTTTAAAGGAGCGTCTCATGAACACTATTTTGAAAATTTCGCTACTTGCCTCTTTATGCTTTTCCTTTAACTGCATAGCAGCACTTCCCTCAGACCCAAAACAATTATCTTTTGAGGAACTGGCAAACGTTGTTGACGATTTTCAATTAAGAAGAGAGGATTGTCAGCTTTTACAACTTACGGCCATTGCTAATAAGTTCCTTAACCTCAAGGTTACCAAGAAAGTTTCTTCGCAAAAGGCTAACCCTTATATAACTAAAGTAAATCAACAAATTAAGGATTGCAAAAAGGCTCGCCTAGCACATTTTGGTGAATAAATAGGGTGGTTCAAAGGTGATTGAAAGGCAATTCCTATTGGACTAGACCTTCACATTCAACCAAATATTGGTAACTTTTCCAATAAAATAAATTGAGTTGAGTTCTTCTGCAATTTCTTTTTTCACATCACTTTCTATCTCATAGTTTCCGTTGATTAATTGGGTAATTTTTCGAAACTTATAGAAACCGTTGATGCGTAAGAAATAAAGACCATCACCAATATATTTTTTTACGTTCGTGTCAACCAGAACGATTGAGCCTAGAGGGAGGGTTTTGAACATTGCAGCTTCAGTTGGAATATAGCCCTGAAGATTATGCTCTCCGCCTTCTGAAAATTGATCAATCATCATATTAGGCAATTGAATTTCTCCTTTAAGTTTAGGATTACAGTTGCCAGAGAGATCTTTTTCAGGCTGAATAAACACCGGAATTGACGTTATTTTTTGTATTTCTGAGAGCGGAATTGGTTCGGTTGTATCCTCTTCTTGTCTGGGCTGAATCGGGAGTTTGTCCTCGTGAATCTTGTCCATCCACCCAACGGGGAGATGTAATTTTTCTTCAATACTTCGTGCCATAGCAATACCCATAGAACGAAGCCCCTTTCGTTTATTTATTTTTACCTGATTCCGAATTTGACTCAAGGTAGAGTCGTGACGTGGTCGGCCAAGAGCCAAATTAAGGTTAGCTATTGTTTGGTATTGCTCTATTAAAAAATTAAGGTTTTGACGCCTTATTTCAGTGACCGTTTCCATGTTCTCTCCACCATATTTTCCTTTCTTCCTTTATTAGCAGAGATAAGTTTTTTATATGAGATTCACTGAGCTGATATATGATATGGTATAATATTACATATGCTGATAGATCTACTGTCCGACGATATGAAACTACATGAATATTTTTCAATTGAAGGAGCGAAGACGCCGTATGCCCTTGCCAAATTTTTAGGAATTACTCCTGCGAACGTCTATGACTGGTTAAAAAATGGACGGCCCATTCCTATAAACCATTGCGCAAGAATAGAGAAATTCACCAACAACCTCGTTTCATGTGAAGAACTCGCGCCTAACTTCCGGTGGAATGAACTTTGGAATATTTACGAGTTAAGACAAGAAAAAATAAACAGGGATGGCGCTTAGTTAGCAGCGAGATCAAGAATAAGGTGTCGCAATGAATTTGAAAGACTATCGTTCGTTTCTAAAAGAAGCTGGGGTTGCTGATCCTAGACGGTATTTAGCAACCGAGCTGGGGCTTTCTAAGGCAACGATTAACTCTTACATTTGCGGGCGTCGTTTAATTTCACCCGAGAATTGCCTGACATTGGTCAACCTTTCCCGCGGACACTTAACTTGTGAAGAGTTGCGTCCGGATATCCCTTGGAAGTTCGCTCAATTAGATAGAAGTAATGCTGAAACCGGCAGATTAAAAAAAGAGATTAAGCAGTATTTGAGCTGCCCCGGAGCAGAAGCGTTAACCGCTTGAACTTTGAAAATAAGAACAAGGAAAAGCAATGACAACCGCAGGCTGCTTAAATTTGAGGGGAAAAGATGGAAGCCAATCTTCAATCACCGTTAGGTGTGTTTACCTTCCTGCTTCTTTTTTTAACGCTTGCTCTTCTGATTATCTGCGTACTGAACGCTTGTTTCTTCAAAGACCTTTCGCTTCTCAAATGGTTTCTCCTGTTTTTTCTCATTTCGCAGTTGTGCTGTTGGAAATTAGGAATATTGCCTTTTTGAAAAATGGAAAGGGCCAGCCAAGAACATCCGACAGAAAGTCTCTAATTGGAAATAGAAGAGATCATTATGATTTCATGCGAGTTTTACCTAGAGTTAAAAGATTACGCGCCGAAAATCATTGTTGCAGTTCTCTTCTGTGCTCTGACAGTTTATTCGTGTTTTTTTCTCCGGCCGCCTTTTATGCGCAAGGTCCGAGAATGGACAGACAAAGAGTTTCTTCTATATTCTCTTCTGGTAATTCTTCTTTTAGGGATTGCTTTTATTATTTTCAAAGTGCTGGAATCCGGTTCGAAGCTCTTTTGTTCAATTTGAATCTTCGTGTCTCTCACTTCAGCAACAGTAAGAGCCGAAAACAAAGCGCAAAACATAGACATTGCAGTACACAAGAAATCTGTAAGTTTGGGTTCTTTGTACCAACAAAAAATCAGTGCGAAAAGGCTGACTGCCAGCCAGCACATAAATTTATCAGCAGAAGTAATTTTCACTTTTTCCTCCGGGTATTGGGTTTGGATTTTTGTCTGACAGCTCAAATTTTACCCAGTACACCGGAGACCAATTTCGTGAGGATGGGATGATGGCCGAGC
>OGFD01001127.1_pt1 | contig 14415 bp, 13 predicted proteins | sample 1570851 | NCBI WGS metagenome assembly OGFD01 (sample SAMEA2582077, study PRJEB24529) | metagenome | biome: Human gut stool | place: China | collected 2011
CGTATATTGAATGAGGCGGTACATTCCGATCATTGCCCGATGATGTTGGAATTGGAAGATTAGAGGATTCAGAGTATGGTGATACTCAGTTTGCGGCTATCTCCTCCATCACGAAACTCACATAAATAAATGCCCTGCCAAGTGCCCAGGTTCAACTTGTGGTTCTTGATAGGGATAGTTACTGAACTACCTATCAGAGACGCCTTTATATGCGCGCTCATATCGTCCGGGCCTTCCAGTGTATGCACAAAGTAAGGTGCGCCGTCCGGAACAAGTTTGTTGAAGAACGTCTGGAAATCGTACCGTACATCCGGATCTGCATTTTCATTGATTGTAATTCCTGCCGAAGTATGCTTGATAAACACCACAAGCAATCCACTTTCAGGTAATTCAGGCAGATGGGATATGATGTCACGCGTCACCAGATGGAAACCGCGTGGATAGTGTGGTAACTGTATATCGAGAGTGATAGCCATAATATTACTTCATTTAAATTACTTCTGCAAAGATACTTTTTTATACTTTTGCACAACTAAATGATAGAAATAAAAAATGGAAGATAGAATACAACGAGCTACTCAGCTTTTCAAAAGCGGTTATAATTGTTCGCAGTCCGTAGTAGCTGCTTTTGCCGATATATATGGATTTACGGAAGAACAGGCGTTACGTATGGCAGCCTCTTTCGGTGGCGGTATCGGGAGAATGAGAGAAACTTGTGGCGCCGCTTGCGGTATGTTTCTACTGGCAGGACTGGAAAAAGGTGCGGTTGACGGTGCTGATAAGGAAGGGAAGGCTGCTAATTATGCTTTGGTACAAGAACTTGCGGCTGAATTTAAGAAAAGAAACGGTTCATTGAATTGCGGTGAACTGTTGGGGTTGAAGAAAAGGGCGGAGATTTCGTCTGTTCCGGAAGAACGGACCGAGCAATATTATGCTAAACGTCCGTGTTCCAAGATGGTAGAGGAAGCTGCAAGAATTTGGGCGGAATACCTTGAAAAAAATCGGAAACAAGGCTAAAAAAGCTGTTTTTATTACAGATTTTGCAAAAAAACGACCAATAAAGTGTTATATAACATAAATATAACTATCTTTGCAGTTGAAATAAAATCTGAAAGTTGATATAACTTTCGATTTTTACATCATGTCGAACTTAAATTTCTAAAGCAAATGTTGAAAGAAAAAGCAGGTGAAATTGCAGGTAAAATCTGGAATGCACTGAACGGTACAGAAGGTCTGACCGCTAAGCAAATCAAAAAAGCAACCAAGTTAGTAGACAAAGACTTGTTTTTAGGTCTTGGTTGGTTGTTGAGAGAGGATAAGATCTCTACTCAGGAAATTGAAGGTGAACTTTTCATTCAATTGATCTAAGAAGGTAAATCACTTACTTATAAAAAAATGCGTTGATACATTCTGAATGTGATCAACGCATTTTTTTGTATTCTAATAAATAGAATGTGTTCTGAATGTTATTTATGGTAAGTCGATGGTATTATCTTGTTGCCGACCTTTGCTCTATATAATTAATAACTTGTTTTACATTCCCATTTTTTTCTCTAAATTTGCAAACGAATTGAAGGAATAAGAAAGGAGACATGTAAATGTCCGGCAAGAATTCTTGTTGACGAATCATTAAAAAAATAAGAAATATAATAAGAAAAGAATGAAGAATATACGTAATTTCTGCATCATTGCTCACATTGACCATGGTAAATCAACGCTGGCGGATCGTCTGTTGGAATTCACTAATACGATACAGGTAACTAACGGTCAGATGTTGGATGATATGGATTTGGAAAAGGAGAGAGGCATTACCATCAAGAGCCATGCTATACAGATGGAATATACCTATAAAGGTGAAAAGTATATTCTGAATCTGATCGATACTCCGGGACATGTCGATTTTTCTTATGAAGTTTCACGTTCGATTGCTGCTTGTGAAGGGGCATTGTTGATTGTAGATGCTTCGCAGGGTGTGCAAGCTCAGACGATCTCGAATCTTTATATGGCTATTGAGCATGATTTGGAAATTATTCCTGTTATCAATAAGTGCGATATGGCAAGTGCCATGCCCGAGGAAGTGGAGGATGAAATCGTAGAGCTGCTTGGTTGCAAGCGTGATGAAATTATTCGTGCATCTGGTAAAACTGGTATGGGAGTTGAAGAAATACTATCTGCTGTTATCGAACGTATTCCACATCCGAAAGGAGATGAAGAAGCACCGTTGCAGGCGCTGATTTTTGATTCTGTATTCAATTCTTTCCGCGGAATTATTGCTTATTTTAAAATTTTGAACGGGGTGATCCGTACAGGCGATAAAGTGAAGTTTTTTAATACCGGAAAAGAGTATGATGCCGATGAGATAGGAGTTCTTAAAATGGATATGGTTCCACGTAAAGAGCTGCGTACGGGGGATGTAGGTTATATTATTTCAGGTATTAAAACTTCTAAGGAAGTGAAGGTTGGGGATACTATCACGCATATCGCCCGTCCTTGCGATAAGGCCATCGAAGGTTTTGAGGAAGTGAAACCGATGGTGTTTGCCGGTGTATATCCTATTGAAGCAGAGGAGTTTGAGGATCTGCGTGCTTCTCTTGAGAAATTGCAGTTGAATGATGCTTCGCTTACTTTTCAACCGGAATCTTCATTGGCATTGGGATTTGGTTTCCGTTGTGGATTTCTTGGACTATTGCATATGGAGATTGTTCAGGAACGTCTCGATCGTGAGTTTGACATGAATGTGATTACCACTGTGCCGAACGTTTCTTATAATATTTATGATAAGCAGGGACACGTGACTGAGGTACACAACCCCGGTGGTATGCCCGATCCTACGATGATAGATCATATCGAAGAACCCTATATCAAGTCTTCTATCATTACTACTACCGATTATATCGGTCCTATTATGACACTTTGCCTCGGTAAACGTGGTGAGTTGATTAAGCAGGAATACATATCCGGCAATCGGGTGGAGTTATACTATAATATGCCTTTGGGGGAGATTGTAATCGATTTCTATGACAGATTGAAGAGTATTTCCAAAGGATATGCCTCTTTTGATTATCATCCGGCCGGTTTCCGTCCGTCCAAACTTGTGAAGTTGGATATTCTGTTGAACGGTGAGTCCGTCGATGCGCTTTCTACATTGACCCATTTTGACAATGCTTATGACATGGGACGCCGCATGTGCGAGAAGCTGAAAGAGCTGATTCCGAGACAACAGTTTGAAATTGCTATCCAGGCAGCTATCGGTGCTAAGATTATTGCCCGTGAAACCATTAAGGCTGTTCGTAAGGATGTAACGGCTAAGTGTTACGGGGGAGATATCAGCCGTAAACGAAAGTTGCTTGAGAAACAGAAAAAAGGAAAGAAGCGTATGAAGCAGATCGGTAATGTGGAAGTGCCTCAAAAAGCGTTCCTTGCCGTACTGAAACTTGATTAAGCCTTTTTTATGATAGCTAAAAAGGGGGTGTATCTTGAACAAATACCGTTGTAAATAGTTTTAGATACACCAGGTAATTGCCATCTGTCTACAGAGCTTTCCCTGGCAATTATTTTAACATATACGATACAAAATGAGAAAAGTTCTGTCGTTTTCGGTTTTCTTGGTAGCCGGTCTTGTCTTGTCTCAGTCTCTGCCAGTGTTGGTAGGAACAGAAGGAATTGGTGCAGTAAGAACCGTTGCTAATATATTGCTTTATGTCTGTCTGAGCTTCATTATGATTAATGTGGGCAGGGAGTTTGAAGTAGATAAATCTCGTTGGAAAAGTTATACGCAAGATTATTTTATTGCGATGGCCACGGCTGCCATGCCTTGGTTTCTGATTGCACTCTATTATGTGTTTGTATTGCTTCCACCTGAGTTTTGGAATAGTTGGGAAGCTTGGAAAGAGAATTTGTTACTGAGCCGTTTTGCCGCACCGACTTCTGCCGGTATTCTTTTCACTATGTTGGCAGCTATCGGTCTTAAGTCCAGTTGGATGTATAAGAAAATTCAGGTACTTGCCATTTTCGATGATCTCGATACCATTCTTTTGATGATCCCTCTCCAGATCATGATGATCGGTTTGCGCTGGCAGCTTATTATTGTTGTCCTGATTGTGTTTTTGTTGTTGTCATTTGGCTGGAAGCAGTTGGGCAAATATAATTGGCGGCAAGATTGGAAAGCCATTTTGTTTTATTCTTTCCTTGTCTTTATCGCTACTCAGTCTCTCTATCTGATTAGTAAAAGTTTGTATGGCGAAGCGGGAAGCATCCATATTGAGGTGCTGCTGCCTGCATTTATAGTAGGTATGATTATGAAACATAAAGAGATAGATACACCGGTTGAACATAAAGTGGCTACCGGAATCTCTTTTCTATTCATGTTTCTGGTAGGGATGAGTATGCCTCATTTTATTGGAGTTGATTTTGCAGAGACTCAAGCTGGAGAATATTCGGTTACCGGTTCGCAGGAGATGATGCCTTGGGGCATGATTATCTTTCATGTACTTATTGTTTCTCTGCTATCTAATATAGGAAAGTTATTTCCTGTCTTTTTCTATCGTGATCGTAAATTCAGTGAACGATTGGCTTTATCCATCGGTATGTTTACCCGTGGTGAAGTGGGGGCGGGAGTTATTTTTATTGCTCTCGGTTATAATTTGGGAGGGCCTGCTCTGCTCATTTCAGTTCTTACAATAGTATTGAATCTGATATTGACCGGTATTTTTGTTCTTTGGGTGAAGAAACTTGCCCTGAGAAGTTATGTGGAATAGCGCAAACTGAGTAATACTTTAAATCTTATTATTAAAACACATATACCATGACTATCTTGCGAACAATGAGACACTTCTCGTCCATGAATATTGCGGCGAGTATTTTGCTATTTCTGACAGCGATTGCTGCTGCTATTATTGCCAACTCTCCAGTGGCTCCTGTCTATCAGGAATTCCTGTCGCATGAACTTCATTTCCGGATTGGCAATTTTAATCTGCTTTCTCATGGAGGTCAGAATCTGACAATGATCGAGTTTATTAACGACGGATTGATGACTGTCTTTTTTCTGTTGGTAGGATTGGAGATAAAACGTGAATTGTTGGTAGGAGAGCTGTCTTCTTTTCGGAAAGCGGCATTGCCGTTTATCGCTGCTTGTGGTGGTATGCTGTTTCCTGTTTTAGTCTATTCATTTGTTTGTGCGCCGGGTACTCCGGGTGGGCAGGGACTTGCTATTCCGATGGCTACGGATATTGCTTTCTCGTTGGGAGTACTGAGCCTGTTGGGAAAGCGCGTACCGTTGAGTCTGAAAATTTTTCTGACGGCTTTTGCCGTAGTCGATGATATTGGAGGTATTCTTGTTATTGCTGTTTTTTATAGCTCTCATGTGGCTTATGGATATTTGTTGGTAGCTATTTTACTTTTAATCTTACTTTATTTCATCGGTAAACGGACGGTTGCCAATAAATTGTTTTTTCTGGTTATCGGTGTTGTTATTTGGTATCTGTTTTTACAATCGGGCATTCATAGTACGATTGCCGGGGTACTGTTGGCTTTTGTAATACCTGCCAAACCTCAACTGCGTGCAGGCAGATATATCGAACGTATCCGGCGTATCATCAATACTTTTCCGGTTATGGGTGAGAATGATATTGTATTGACCAATGAGCAGATAGCACAGTTGAAAAGAGTGGAGTCGGCTTCCGATCGCGTGATCAGTCCTTTGCAGTCTCTGGAAGATAATCTTCATGGAGTGGTTAATTATATCATTCTTCCTCTGTTCGCTTTTGTGAATGCAGGAGTGGTATTCAGTGGTGGAGGAGAAGTGATAGGGGAAGTGAGCATTGCCGTAGCTTTAGGATTATTGTGTGGTAAATTTCTGGGTATTTACTTCTTTACGTGGTTGGCTGTTAAAAGTAAGCTTACGCCTATGCCGCAAGGTATGGACTGGAAAAACATTGCCGGTGTTGCTTTGCTGGGTGGTATCGGTTTTACGGTATCTTTGTTTATTGCAAATCTGTCATTCGGTGTAACTCATCCGGTATTGCTGAATCAAGCTAAATTTGGTGTACTTTCCGGTACGGCTTTGGCTGGCATTTTGGGGTATATTGTGTTATATCTCGTATTACCGAAGAAAAGATAACCAAAGAATCTGTTTCTCTTCTGAAGAAAAGAGTAAGGCATCAACTTTTTTTGTAGTTTTGTCCACTTAAGCTAACAATTGATTATGATGGATGAATTTAATGATGTTCAGCAAGAACAACACTTCGATTTCGGAGAAAAAAAGAATACTACGCGAAAAACTATAAAGAGAACTTTGCTTGCAATAGGGTTGGCATTGGCAGTTTATATGGTATACTCTATAGTCCATTTATTTCTTTCCCCTGATCGTAATATTCAGCAGGTCTATTTAGTCCCGGAAGACGCCGCATTTATCATTCAATCGTCCGCTCCGGTCAAGGATTGGGAAAAGTTCAGTGGAAGTGAAACATGGCAATGTCTGAAGAAAGCGAAATCTTTTGAGGAAATAACGAAAAGTGTGGAGACATTGGATTCGATTGTTAAGGGCAACAAAGTATTGTTGTCACTTGTCGGTAGGCGGGATATGCTTATTTCAATTCACAAGACTCGTACTTCCGATTGGGATTTTCTGATTATTCTGGATATGCAGAAAGCATCCAAGATCGATTTGTTGAAAGATCAGATTGAGACAGTGCTGACGATGGCTGGCAATTCGGTCACTAACCGAAATTATAATGGCATTAATATTCTTGAAATGCGCGATCCGGATACGCGTGCTATTTTTTATACGGCTTTTGTCGACAATCATTTTGTGGCTTCTTATACATCCAAACTGGTAGAAGCTGCCATCGATTCGCGTGATAAACCCAAAATAGGGCTCGATCGTGCCTTTATCGAAGCCGAGAGGTTGGTTTCCGGCAAAGGTCTTGTCCGGGTGTTTATTAATTATGCACGTTTACCTCAGTTTATGGCTATCTATTTGGGGGCTAAAAACGAGTACATCGATATGTTCAGTAATTCCATGGATTTTGCCGGTCTTTATTTCAATACGGATAAAAAAAGGATGGAAGTAAAAGGTTATACATTACAAAAAGATACGGCCGATCCTTACGTCATTGCTTTGCTGAATTCGGGAAGGCATAAAATGAAAGCACATGAGATTTTGTCCGGGCGGACAGCTTTTTATACTAATATCGGTTTTAATAATCCGATAACTTTTGTGAAAGAGTTGGAGAGTGCTCTTTCTGTTCATGACAAACCGTTGTATGATTCTTATAATAGTTCCCGGAAAAAGATCGAAGGATTGTTTGGCATCTCTCTGGAAGAGAACTTTCTGAGTTGGATGTCGGGAGAATTTGCCATTACGCAGTCCGAGCCGGGCTTGTTGGGACATGAGCCCGAACTTATTTTAGCTATCGGTGTAAAAAGTATCAAGGATGCCCGTAAGAATATGGAATTCATTGAAAAGAAAGTAAAACGGCGTACTCCGGTTAAAGTCAAAACGGTTCATTATAAAGATTTCGAGATCAACTATATTGAAATGAAAGGTTTCTTTCGTTTATTTTTCGGAGGATTGTTTGATAAGTTCGAGAAACCATATTATACATATGTAGATGATTATGTGGTTTTCAGTAATAAGGCTTCGTCTTTGCTTTCATTTGTAGAAGATTATGAACAGAAGAACTTATTGAAAAACACCTTAGGATTTAAAAATTCATTTTCATATTTGAACTCGAGTTCGACTCTCTTTTTGTATACGGATGTGCATAAGTTCTATTCTCAGCTGAAACCAATGATGAATGCTGCCACATGGAATGAAATACGGGCCAATAAGGAGGTTTTGTATTCATTTCCTTATTGGACAATGCAGATTGTGGGTAATAAGGAGTCGGCTTCTTTGCAGTATGTGATGGATTATAGTCCTTATGTTCCCGAAACTATTGCTGCGATTGATACGGATGAAGAAGATGAGGAAATGGATGAGGATGCTGCTACGGAGAAAGAGCAAATGAGTGAACTGAAGCGTTTTTATGTCGAGAAGTTTGAAGGAAATGTTTTGCGGGAGTTTTATCCGGAAGGTGCACTGAAAAGTGAAGCAGAAGTAAAAGAAGGGAAACGTCATGGACGTTATCGCGAATATTATGAAAATGGAAAACTGAAACTTCGCGGGAAGTATGCCAATAACTTACCTAAAGGTACATGGAAGTATTATACGGACGGGGGGGAGTTTGAACGTAAAGAGAAATATTAATTGTTATATTGGGCTTTGATATAGTTTTATTAAATAGCAAACCTCTGATTGATCAGATGAAAATGCATGCTTAATTATGTATTACTTATTTTTTTCTTAAGAAATAAAATTATGTCGGAATTTTATTTGTAATTTAGTTGTCGATAATCGTTTGTATAGTCTGATTAATCAGGATTGATATATAAATTGTTCTTTGAAATGTTGATATACAGTGAAATAGCTATTGTGTCGATGTCCCATGCTTTTTATACGATTAACCATCGACATAATTGATGTTATAAAATGGTGTTGTTTATTGGATAACTTGCTTATTATTAGATGTCTTTTTTGAATATTTAATGGGTCTTAATTGTACCGTTATGGAATTGAAACTATATCGAGGTCACCTGTTATCTTCATGAGTTCGTGTCTTAATTGTACCGTTATGGAATTGAAACATGGGACGTCAATCTAACCTCAATTGACGACCTGCAGTCTTAATTGTACCGTTATGGAATTGAAACAAAATCTTCGCAATCGAAGCAAGACAGGGAAAAATAGTCTTAATTGTACCGTTATGGAATTGAAACTTGCTGAAAAAATCTGCCATATTGTAAAATTTTAGTCTTAATTGTACCGTTATGGAATTGAAACTACTTCAACATAACCGCCTTTGTGATTTGTATCTAAAGTCTTAATTGTACCGTTATGGAATTGAAACTTCAGTCTTTCGGCTGTGTATTTCATTGAGTTACAGTCTTAATTGTACCGTTATGGAATTGAAACTGATTTATAGCTACCGTCTGATATTGCGATCCGGGTCTTAATTGTACCGTTATGGAATTGAAACCTGAATTCTATTTTTTCGAGGATTGACTCACGAGTAGTCTTAATTGTACCGTTATGGAATTGAAACACGACTGGATGATAGTAGAGTAATCACATTGCCATGGTCTTAATTGTACCGTTATGGAATTGAAACTGATTTTCAGCGTGTTTTATCAAAATTTTCGTTTAGGTCTTAATTGTACCGTTATGGAATTGAAACGAGCTTTCATGCAGGTTGCCAAGGTCGAAGACAGGGTCTTAATTGTACCGTTATGGAATTGAAACAATGCATTATTCGTTACATTAACAGTGACAAACGAAGTCTTAATTGTACCGTTATGGAATTGAAACAGATTATTCGCTAATAAAAAAGGAACAGGGGTTTTGTCTTAATTGTACCGTTATGGAATTGAAACCGGATTGTAAGCCCCCAACGGGTTACAGCTTTTGTTTGTCTTAATTGTACCGTTATGGAATAACTTGAGATTACTCTTATGTGTAATCTTTTGCTATCTATGTTACTACTTTTTTATTTGTTAAAAAATACAAGAAGAAAACGCGCAATTATATTCTTTTATATCATTTAACATCAGATAATTAACCTAATTTCTATTTTTGAGACCCCAATTCGACAATTCATATTTAATTATTAACCTATATATTTTATATGACTATGCGAACTAATTATTTATTATTTTTAGTAATCATGTTGGGAATATTTCCCTTGAGTCACACACAAGCATCCGATTCTATTTCAAACAATGTAGTACTTTATTCTCCTTACACGAAAATCTCAGTATCGCCCGGAGAAAGTATTAACTACAGTATCGATTTAATAAATAATGGTAGTGAGATTTATAATGAGAATATCTCATTGAGTGGATTGCCGTCCAGTTGGAAATACGATATAAAATCCGGTAGTTGGAATATCAAACAATTAGCTGTACTGCCCAATGAAAAAAAGAATTTCAGTTTAACGGTGAATGTACCGCTAAAGATAAATCGAGGTAATTACAACTTTTTAGTATCAGCCGGCGAGGCGAAACTTCCACTTTCCATTATTGTAGCACAGCAAGGTACCTATCAGAGCGAATTTACAACAGATCAACCCAATATGCAAGGTAATTCCAAGGCAAATTTTACTTTTAGCACTACACTGAAAAATCAAACTGCAGATCAGCAACTTTATGCCTTGATGGCCGATGCTCCCAGAGGCTGGAATGTCATTTTTAAACCAAACTACAAGCAGGCTACTTCTGCACAGATTGAAGCTAATGCAAGTCAGAATATTACTATCGAAATTACTCCTGCTGCTAATACAGAAACCGGTACATATAAAATTCCTGTGCGGGCTGTAACTAAAAGTACTTCTGCCGAGTTGGCATTGGAAGTTGCCATTACAGGTACGTTTCAGATGGAATTGACTACACCGCAAGGATTATTGAGTTCGGACATTACGGCTGGAGATACCAAACGTATTGACTTGGAAATTGTAAATTCCGGTTCGTCTATGCTGAAAGATATTCAGTTGACATCGCGTAAGCCTTCTGATTGGGAGGTGTCTTTTGAGCCTTCTAAAGTTGAATCATTGAAAGCGGGGGCTATTGCCAACGTGACCGCTATTCTTAAAGCTTCATCGAAAGCTCTTCCCGGTGATTATGTGGTGACAATAGATGCCAAAACTCCTGAAGTAAATGCCAATGCACAATTTCGGATAGCGGTCAAAACTCCCTTGATATGGGGATGGATGGGGGCACTTGTCATCGTTGTTACTATTGGAGGCGTTTATTTTCTGTTCCGTAAATATGGGAGGAGGTAGATTATGGGTGAAGAAGTAATCGTACTCACTGATTTGACAAAAAAATATGGGAGCTTTACAGCAGTAGATCATATTTGCTTGTCGGTCGGGAAAGGAGAGATTTTCGGTTTGCTTGGCCCTAATGGAGCCGGAAAGTCGACTACGATTCTTATGATGCTCGGACTAACGGAACCTACTTCGGGCAGCGTCTCTATTTGTGGTATTGATGCAACGAAACGTCCCATAGAGGTAAAAAGAAAAATCGGATATTTGCCCGAAGATGTTGGTTTCTATGATGATATGACGGGTGTTGAAAATCTGGTCTATACGGCTGCCCTGAATGGAATGATGCCGGAGAGAGCTCAGGCGAAAGCTAAAGAACTAATGGCTCGTGTAGGATTGGGTGAACAAACGCAGAAGAAAACCGGGAAATACTCGCGTGGGATGAGGCAAAGATTGGGATTGGCTGATGTCTTAATTAAAGATCCGGAAATAATAATATTGGATGAGCCGACGTCGGGGATAGATCCTGCAGGGGTTCAGGAATTTATCTCTCTTATTAAACAATTAAGTCGTGAGGAAAAGTTGACTGTATTGTTTTCGTCTCATAATTTGGATCAGGTACAAAAGGTATGTGACAATGTCGGTTTATTTAATCGAGGGAAGCTTGTTGCACTCATCAACCTATCCGAATTGGAAAAGGAACATCGCGAATTAACAGATATTTATAATCAATACTTTATGGAAGGAGGGTTGTAAAATGAATAAAGTAAAACATCCGTTTTGGGTTATTGTCCATAAAGAGATTGCCGATCATGTACACAGTTTGCGTTTTATCATTTTGATAAGCATCATTGTATTGACTTGCATGGGAGCTTTGTATACGGCCCTTACCAATATCGGTGCAGCAATAAAGCCCGATGATCCGGATGGCTCGTTTCTTTTTTTGAAACTTTTTACGGTATCGGATGGAACGCTGCCTTCATTTGTTCTTTTCATTAATTTTTTAGGTCCCTTACTGGGGATAGCACTTGGTTTTGATGCTGTCAATTCCGAGCAGAATAAAGGAACACTCAGCCGTATGCTTGCACAGCCTATCCATCGTGATTGTATTATCAATGCAAAGTTTGTGGCAGCATTGATAATTATAGGTGCTTTATTGTTTGCACTTGGATTACTGGTGATGGGGTGTGGATTGATCGCTATTGGCATTCCTCCTACGCCGGAAGAGTTCTGGAGGATCATCCTTTTTATTATCACTGGTATTTTTTATGTGGCATTCTGGTTGAATATATCTATTTTGTTTTCTCTTTGCTTTCGTCAAGCTGCAACTTCTGCGTTGGCTTCGGTTGCAGTTTGGTTGTTTTTCAGCGTGTTTTATGCAATGATAGTCAATGTGGTGGCCAAGGCGTTGAGTCCATCTGGTATGGTGTCTGTATATCATCAGATCAGTTATCAGAAATTCATTTTGGGACTGATGCGGTTGGCACCAAGTGAGTTATTTAATGAAGCGACCACAACATTGCTGATGCCTTCTATCCGAAGTCTGGGACCGTTGACAATGGAGCAATTGCAGGGAGCCATTCCCAGTCCGTTACCTTTGGGAGAAAGTATAATGATTGTTTGGTCGCAATTGACGGGGTTGATAGCTGCCACTGTTGTTTGTTTTGCTATATCTTATATTGTATTTATGAGGAGAGAAGTCCGTTCCAGATAGTATCTTAATATGGATACCCAGAATAAACAGAACTCCGAAAGTTTTCATATTCAACTTTCGGAGTTCTGTTTGTATTATAGTGTGGGTATTTGCTTTATTTATTCGTCCTCTCCGTCGTCAATCGGTAGAATTTTTTGGCTTTCTTCATGAGGTAGTTGTTCCACTTGGCGGAGTTTTCTCTCAATGGCACGGGTGCGTTTTCCCATTACTTCTTCCAGTTGGTCTCCTGCGCTTTGGAGGTTCTTCTGCACTTTTTCGAGCAAACCGCCAAATTTACTGAATTCGGTTTTTACCGCTCCCAAAACAGTCCATACTTCTCCCGTCCGTTTTTGGATGGCGAGTGTGCGGAAGCCCATTTGCAGGCTGTTGAGGATGGCACCCAAAGTGGTAGGACCGGTAATTACTATTTTATACTCTTTTTGCAGCATTTCTACCAGCGCTGTCCGGCGTATTACCTCCGCATAGATACTTTCGAACGGTAAAAACAGAATGGCAAAATCGGTGGTAAAAGGAGGATCGACATATTTGTCATGAATATCTTTTGCCATTTTCTTGATGGTATTCTCCAATTGTTTTCCGGACGATTCGATCAGTACGGCATCTCCGGCTTCGAAAGCGTCGTAGTATTGCTCGTACACGTCTTTGGGGAATTTGGCATCGATGGGCAGATATACAGTGCTGTTAGCATCGTCTTTACCCGGAAGTTTGATAGCAAATTCCACAAACTCTGTTCCGCTTTTCTTTGTTTTCACATTGGCATCATACTGTTCCGGACTCATCATCTGTTCCAGCAATGCCCCTAACTGCACTTCGCCGAAAGTGCCCCGCATCTTCACATTGCTCAGTACTTTCTTTAATCCGCCTACATCCTGTGCCAGAGACTTCATTTCCCCCAGTCCCTTTTGTACATTTTCGAGTTGAGAACGAACTATCTCGAAAGATTGTCCAATGCGCTCGTTCAGCGTTTTTTGCAGCTTTTCTTCTACCATAAGCCGCATGTCGTCCAAACGCTTTTCGGTAGATTTCAGTAGCATTTCCTGTTGACGTGCCATTGCATCGAACTTCTGCCGTTGCAATTCGCCGTTAGTTATCATGTTTTTGTGCAATGCATCCTGTAATTGCTGCATACTTTGATTGATGGTTTGCGTCATTTCCATGCGGAGCTCGCGGATGCTGCGGTTCAGTTCTTCGCGATTCTCCTGCATTTGCAGCCGCAAGGCGGTTTGTAATTGTTCGTTTTGTGCCTGCCCATTATTTCTGGTCAGTATCAGAATGATAAGACCGGCCAATAATAAGATGACAACTATGAGTAAAATCAACTCCATAAATCAATAGGTCAGAATTTCGTTTCCGGTTTCTGTTATCAAGATCATATTTTCCCATTGTGCCGATGGCAGTCCGTCATCGGTGCATATGGTCCAGCCGTCTTCATCGTCTACGAACACCTCGTATGTTCCCATATTTATCATAGGTTCTATGGTAAATGTCATTCCCGGAACAATCAGCATGCCTGTACCCCGACGGCCGAAATGTTCCACATCGGGTTCTTCATGAAACTGCATCCCGACTCCGTGTCCGCAAAGGTCGCGTACCACGCTATATCCGTTTTTTTCGGCATGTTCTTGGATGGCGGCACCTACGTCTCCCAACCGTGCCCAAGGTTGTGCAGTGGCGATACCTATTTCCATACATTCTTTGGTTACCTGTACTAACTTTTGCATATCAGGGTTGACGTCTCCAATCATAAACATACGGGATGCATCGGAAAAATATCCTATGTAAAGGGCCTGCATAACCGGTACTTCTTCACGAATTCGTTTGTCATTTTTCAACTTTAACCGCCAT
>OGFD01001139.1_pt1 | contig 14299 bp, 10 predicted proteins | sample 1570851 | NCBI WGS metagenome assembly OGFD01 (sample SAMEA2582077, study PRJEB24529) | metagenome | biome: Human gut stool | place: China | collected 2011
GCAGCAACGGCGGCCATAACGGATTGGGACATATCCAGCAGCTTATCGGTCAGAACTATGCCCGCCTGCGCATGGGCATCGGCAACGATTATCCGCGTGGCGGCCAGATAGACTGGGTGCTGGGTAAATATACTGAGGAAGACATGAAGCAGCTGCAGCCGGCCATCGATCTGGGTGTAGAGATTATCAAGAGCTTCGTATTGGCTGGTATCGACATCACCATGAACCAATACAATAAGCTAGGAAAGAAGTAATCATGAAGGAATCAGCAAGAATAGACAAGTGGCTCTGGGCTGCCCGCATTTACAAGACCCGCAGCATTGCTGCCGATGCCTGTAAGAATGGCCGCGTCATGGTGGGAGGCGTAACGAGAAAGCCATCATTCATCATCAAGCGTGGCGATGTGGTGAGCGTAAAGAAAGCCCCTATCACCTACTCTTTCGAGGTTCTCGACTGCATAGAGCAGCGCGTAGGCGCCAAGATGCTGTATGGTGTCTATAAGAACGTAACCGACCCTAAGCAATACGAGCTCCTGGAGATGAGCCGCATCAGCGGATTCGTAGATAGAGCAAGAGGCACTGGTCGCCCAACTAAGAAAGAACGCCGAGCCCTGGACGCCTTCGTAGATCCCGCCATGTTTGGATTTGACGAAGAAGACTGGGACGAGGATGAAGAATAAAATAAAACTCCCCCTGCACTTCAAAGAGTATAGGGGGAGTTTTATTGTGTAGTCATAATTATTTTCCTTTCTTTCTTACTTTACAAAGATATAACATTTTAAGATACGATGCAAGAAAATTGGGATAATTATTGCTAAAAATATACGAAATAGAAACTTATATGTGATATTTGGCTACTTATTTTAAAATAAAGGTTAAAATATTTGGAGCGAATAGAGAAAAAACATACCTTTGCACCCAATAAAAATGATGGAATCAGCATACACACTGATAGTCAATCGTACTCTATATGAGCATTATATACTTAATTTAAAATATTAGAGATTATGAAAAAATTATTCGTTATGGCAGCTATGGTGCTGTCTTCAGTAGGTGCTTTCGCACAGCAGGCTGCAGGTACAACAACTATTCAGCCTAAGGTAGGTTTGAACGTTTCTACAATCGGTGACAACGATTGGAAAGCAGGTTTCGCTGCTGGTGCAGAATTGCAGTATCAGGCTACAGATAATTTAGGTGTTGCTGTAGGTGCTCTCTACTCTGTACAGGGCTTCAAGGCTAAGGATGTAAAAGTTGCCGGTATGACTTTTGAAGGTGGCAAGTGGAATCCAGGCTACATCAATGTGCCTATCACTTTGAACTACTACCCAGTAGCTGGTCTTGCTCTCAAGGCAGGTTTGCAGCCAGGTTTCCTGGTAAACAAGGATGATGCAGAAGACGTAAAGACTGTAGATCTCTCTATCCCTGTAGGTCTCTCTTACGAGTACCAGAACATCGTATTCGATGCTCGTTACAACATCGGTGTAACTAAGGTTGCAGACAACTGGGATCACTACAACAACGTAATCCAGATTACTGTAGGTTACAAGTTCGCTCTCTAATCGAGAACTCTTGACAAGACAAAATAACAATCCCCACTCCTCATAACGAAGAGCGGGGATTTCTTTTTTTCTCGTCATACCTATTTGAAATGAGCCTCACGAAAACATTAAGTGAGGCTTACTATCGTTTTAAATGAAGCTTACTTCATTTTCTTTTCTAGAACATTCTGCCGCCTGGACGACCACCGCCAAAACCGCCATTGAAAGGACGGCCATGGAAGTTTGGACGGCCACCAGGACCACCAGGACCTTCAGGTCCACCCCTACGGGCATCCTTGCCTCCGAAGAGATTCAGGCGGTAAATCACGTGCAGCATCGCATAACTGTTGATGGAATTATACTCCGTATCCGTACGGGATGTAGCAGAAATGGCACGAGAGAAGGTGCTCTGCTGGCGGAGAATATCATAGAACTGCAGCATGATGGTAAGAGGCTTGCCCTTCAGGAAACCCTGAGAGAGCTGCGCATTCCATACAAACTCATCCGTATTCATGCTGCTGTCGCTATAACCGCGGCGGCTGCTGATAGAGAGGCTTGAGTTCAGACTGGTACCCCAAGGCGCTGTAAGCGTCATGCTAGGACCATAAGAGAACTGCCAGGTATTGAGGTTGCTGTTAGGCTGCAACTTGTTTGTAGCATGGTTATAATTCAATGTTCCATCGAGCGAAAGCTCCAGCCAGTTGTTGCGATAGCTGAAAGAGAGGCGCTCTCTCCAAGTGGTACTGCGGGTGGTATTCTTCTGGGAATCAGACTGCTTGTCGAGACTCAGATAACTCACGTAGTTGTTGTAACCCAAGTAGGTATCGGTATTCAAGTTCCATACACCAGCACTATCGATAGAGCAGTTGAACATAAAGGCTCCCATCACATTCCAGTTGCCATTGATATTCTCAGGTCGGGTGATTCTACCACCAGTCTTCTCATCGTAGGTCACCTTATTGCTGATGCTATTGTTGGTGGTTGAGAAGTTGATGAAGGTCATGACACCCTTGTTATGGTTCTGCACGAAATTGTTGTAGAACAACCGGAAGTTCTGGGTGAACGATGGCTTCAAGCCAGGGTTACCCTTCGAGATGTTCAGCGGGTCACTGTTATCTGTGATATCAAGCAACTGAGAGATGCTTGGCTGCGCTGTGGTACCACGGTAGTTCACGCGCAGGTTGCTCATCTTTGAGAAGCGATAACGGAAATCGAGGGTTGGACTGATATTCGTCACGTTACGAACGGTATCTACATGCACTCCCTGATAATCCTGGATATACTTCGACTGTTGTGGCTGAATCATCACACCGAAGTTCAAGTTGTACTTCTGACGGACGAATCGCATCATCACCTGGATATCGTGATTGTAGTTGCGATACTCAGAGAAACGGCTCTGATCATCATCCTTGTAATCTTCGAGATGACCGGCAAACGGATTCAGGTAACTATCCCAACCACGGTACTCCTGATCACCACTCATAGCATACTTGCTGAAATCGTAGGTGCTGCGGTCGCTCTTGGAGTAGCTGTAAGTAAACTTATAGCTGAACTGCAGGAAGGTAGCCTTCCAGAGTGGCTCACTATAGGTCAACTGGCCCGCATAGCTGTAATTCTTCGAAGGAGTCAGGTTATAGCGGTTGGTCTGATAAGTAGAATCCTTACCCTCCGCTGTCTGTACGAGATAGAGCTTGGCATTGTTGAGCGAGATGCTCTTGCTGTCATTATCCGTATATTTGGCATCCACACGGAAGGTGATGTTACGTCCCTTGTTGCCCAACTTGCGGTTCACCTGCAGCATACCCCTGATATTGTTATTATCAGAATAGGTGATTCCATTAGTCAACTGACTGTTCACCATAGCCTCAGCCTTCTCCAACTCATCAATACCTTCTTCAGAAAGAGGGTCTTTGGTGGTGATGGTGTAAGGATCCTTGTTGTAAGAAGCCGACTGGCTGCCACTCAATCCATCGCTGGTACTCCAGGAGATGGAAGGACGGAAGAGGATATTGGTCATGGAATCAGGCATCCACTCCAATCGGATGTTGCCATTCCAACTGTTGCTGCGAGAGAAATTCTGAGTCAGGCTGTTGCTGAACGAAGAGCTGCTACCCATGAAGTTCTCGCTGGAACGACGGCTCCAAATATCGCCATCGCTGTGATTCCAGCGAAGTGAAGTATTGAACTTGAATTTATCTTTCAGTTCGTAATTGTAGTTGGCGGCAATCATCTTGCTGGCATTCAAACCGTTAGCACCTCCGAAACCTCTACCCGGTCCACCGCCTCCGAAACCACGGTCGCTGGTGTTATTGGCATTGGCAAAGAGCATGAATCGGTTGTTATCATTGAAATAACCGCCCATGCCACGCATGTTATAGCGGCTCTTGTTGCCCACACCCAGGTCGATATTGGAAATCAAACCCTTGTTCATACCCTTCTTCACACCGAAGTCGAGCACGGTCTGCTCCTCGCCATCATCAATACCGGTCACCTTAGAGAGATCACTCTTCTCATCGTATGCCTTGATTTTCTCGATGATGCTGGTAGGCAGGTTTTTCAGGGCAGTCTTGGTATCGCCCGTCATAAACTCCTTGCCATCTACGAGAATCTTCTTTACTTCCTTACCGTTGATCTTGATAGTACCGTCATCGCTCACCTCTGCACCCGGCAGACGCTTTACGAGTTCCTCTACTACAGAACCTTCCGGTGTGCGATAGGCAGAAGAATTGTACACGAAAGTATCCTCCTTCAGGGTTACCTTCTGAGCCATGGCTGTTACCACTGCGCCTTTCAGCATGATAGCCTCAGCACCCAGCACAATCTTACCCATAGCCAGATCCTTGTTATCAGAAATTTGGATACGCTTCACGGTAGACTTGTATCCTACGCTCGAAATCTTGAGCAGATACTTGCCATTTGCCGGAGCGGTGACATGAAAGAGTCCGTTCTCATTACTGATGGCACCAGCTACATACGTGCTGTCGCTCTTAAGCAATTGAACAGTTACCTGCTCAATGGCCTCCTTGGTATCGCGGTCGGTAATCTGACCGGATATCAGTCGCTGTTGAGCAAAGGATGCTATTGCCATCAACAGCAGCAGCATCGTCAGAATCGATTTTTTCATTCTATTTTTAATTTGTTATTATTTCCAACTATGAGTGTTTTCACACATAATCGCTATGATATTCTATTATCATTTTTGTTACTCGATTGTTTTGACGCGTTAAATACACCAAGGTTTAATGCATTCTGAGATAAAAAACGCAAATTTAGCAACTTTTTTTTTGTATTGTCTCCATTTTAGTGTATCTTTGCACAAAAATTAATACGTTAGAATGTTATGGAACAAAGAGTAATCATATCAACCCAACTGGAAAGCGAACTGGTAAGTGCACTTTCTGAGTGTGAGCACGACAAGCTTTTTGTGCTTACAGATACTACGACATTGGAACTATGCATGCCTGTATTGCAGAATTTTTACTGCATGAAGGAAGCCCATATCATCACTATTCCGGCTACCGACAGCCATAAAGACATCGAAAGTCTGATGATGGTATGGAAAGGACTGCAGGAGGGAGGAGCTTCACGCCACTCCTGTATGATTAATCTGGGCGGCGGTATGGTAACCGACCTGGGTGGCTTTGCTGCCAGCACTTTTAAGAGAGGTATCAACTTTATCAATATTCCTACCACCCTGCTGGCTATGGTAGATGCATCGGTAGGTGGAAAGACAGGCATCAACTTCGGCGGACTGAAGAACGAAGTAGGTGTGTTCAACGATTCTAAGTTCGTTATTCTCGATACAGAATTCTTAAAGACGCTCGATGCAGAAAACATCTGTTCGGGCTATGCAGAGATGCTGAAACACGGTCTGATTTCTACAGAAGCCATGTGGGAAGAACTGGTCAGCTTTGACCTCGACAAGCCTGATTTGAAGCAGTTGCAGCGCATGGTAGGCGACAGCGTGAAGGTAAAGGAGCGCATTGTAGAGCAGGATCCGCACGAGCAGGGCATCCGCAAGGCGCTGAACCTGGGGCATACTTTCGGTCATGCGTTTGAGAGCTGGGCTTTGAAGCGCAAGCCTATCCTGCATGGTTACGCTGTGGCATTCGGTCTCATCCCTGAACTCTATCTGAGTGTTGCCAAAACCGGATTCCCTACTGAGAAGATGCGCCAGACCGTAAACTTCATCAAGGAATTCTATGGAACACTGGATATTACCTGCGATGACTATGATGAGCTCATCGAGCTGATGCACCACGACAAGAAGAACCAGAATGGCATCATCAACTTCACGATGCTGGGCGGCATAGGCGATATCCGTATCAACCAGACAGCTACGACAGAAGAGATCAAGGAAGCGCTTGACTTCTTCAGAGAAGGATAATTCAGCTAAAGAATCTTTCTTCAGAGAATCCCTTTAAAGAAGGATAGCACGCTTCGGCTTTCCGGTTTCGGTAAGCGGGAGTTGGTCTACATGAAGGAATTCCCTTGGAATCCAATATTTATGATCAGATAAGAGGCGGCGAACAGTCGCCTCTATTTTTTCAATCTCCTCATCCTCCGTCAAGAGGACAGCAATTTCTCCAAACTTCCCGTCTTTCTTCTTGACAATCATGAAAGGTTTTTCGAGATAAGGCTTCAACAGAGTCTCAACCTCTTCTATCTGTATCTTGATGCCTCCGCTGCAAATCACATTGTCTTTTCTGCCTTTGATGCGAAAACGGAGTTTTTCCACCTTATTATATATATAGGATTCTATTTCCACAATATCGTTCGTTACCAGGGGCTCTGCACAGACCTGCGGAGCATCTATCACCAGACAACCTTCATCGGTCTGACTGATTCTGACACTATCGAAAGGCTGGTACCATTCGCTGGCCTCAGCACCGTTAATTCTTCTCAGGGCAATATGCGAGAGCGTTTCGGTCATTCCGTAGGTACTCCAGATGGCAATATCTCCGGGAAGAGCCTTCAGTTTCTGTTCGAGAGCCTCATCTATGGCTCCGCCACCGATAATAAGATGCCTGATGCGGCAGAGACGAGCCCGCTCTTCAGGAACCTGTAGGGTGTTATAAACCTGCATCGGGACCATCGCAGCGAAGGTAATCTCTTCATTTACATCTTTCAAAGGATGCCCACTTGGGGATACAGAAATAAGATGGAGATGGCGCTCTATACTCCGCACCACCACCATCTTACCTGCAATATAATCGAGCGACATGCAGAGCAGGGCACTATCACCAGGTTTCAATCCCAGGAAATCACAAGTGATGCGGGCCGAGTTGAGCATTCGCTTCTTCTCTACCATCATCGGTTTAGGCTTGCCTGTAGAACCACTTGTATGAACAAGCACCCGGTCGCTACCGTTATTCCATTCTGAAAGGAATTCTTCTAAAGTCATTTTACTACAAATAATTGATCACCACGAATCTCCAAAGGCATCGGTATATTATCAGTAAAGAGCTGACCGGTACCCAAGCCTTGCGGCATCTTGACATTAGGACCATATACTTTAGCTGCATAATGAGCAATAGCATTCAGACCGATATTACTCTCAAGAGCAGAAGTAATCCAGCTGCCGATACCGCGCTGGTTAGCCAGTTCTATCCACTCGTTACATCCATAGATTCCACCATGAAGTGAAGGCTTGAGGATGATATACTGAGGACGGACGGTATCGAGCAAGGCCTCTTTCATGCTTCTCACATTCACACCAATCAGCTCCTCGTCTAGGGCGATAGGAAGCGGTGTTTCGCGACAAAGCTGAGCCATCTTAGGCCACTGATGCTGCTTGATAGGCTGCTCAATCGAATGAATGTCATATTTAGCCAAAGCCTCCAGCTGACTCATCGCATTCTCCGGCAAAAAGCCACCATTGGCATCTACACGCAACTCAACCTGCTCCTTGGTATACACATCACGGATGCGCTTGATGAGATCGAGTTCCTTGAAGAAATCGATGGCACCAATCTTCAGTTTCACGCAATGGAAACCCGCCTGGAGTTTTTCCTCCAACCGAGCCAGCATCTCCTCGTAAGTACCCATCCACACCAATCCGTTGATGGTGATACCTTCTTCACCTCTTCCGAAAGGAGAATCGAAGAGATTGACAAGATTCTCCATTCCCATAGGAACAGAGACTCCCTCCTCCTTCAGTATTTCGACAGAAGTCTTTCCCTCAGACAGATTCATTGCCCCCAGCTTCTTCTTTGCTGCATCAAAGAACGAAGCAAAGGCGGTTTCCAAACCGAAGGTGATGCTAGGGTAAGCACGAATCATATTGTAAGGAATGCGCCCCATCTGCTCCACCATCTGACAAACCTGTCGCAGGGTCATCTCATATTCCGGTTTGGCATCGCAACTGAGATCAGGGAGCGTAGCACACTCTCCCACTCCCTCTACTCCCGGCATTTCATCCGAGGTGAGAATGAGATAATAACTGTGTCTCGTGGTATATACCCCACGAGACGTGCCTGCCGGCTGCTTGAAGTGGAGCGTACGCTCCGAGATTTCTATCTTATACACTTTATTTAAATGTTAAATGTTGAATGTTGAGTGTTGAATTATCCTTCCTCACTTACTTCTTCTGTTTCAAGTCATAAAGATCCTTGCGGCGGTCGCGAAGATTTCTTACAGCACCATAGGTATGAAGCTCATTCAAGAGATTCAGGTCAACATCTGATACGAGAATCATCTCGGTATTAGGTGTTGCCTCTGAACGCTTGCCATCGTTAGGGAAAGCAAAGTCGCAAGGGGTGAACACGGCACTCTGGGCATACTGGATATCCATGTTGTGAACACGAGGCAAGTTGCCCACACTACCCGCAATGGCTACATAGCACTCGTTCTCGATGGCACGCGCCTGGGCACATACTCTTACTCGGGAGTAAGCATTCTGGGTATCGGTCATGAATGGAACGAAGAGAATCTGCATGCCATCCTCAGCCATTAATCTAGACAACTCAGGGAACTCCACATCATAGCAGATGACGATACCAATCTTACCGCAATCGGTATCGAAGGTCTGGATATGGCTACCACCACTCAATCCCCAGCACTTCTGCTCATCTGGTGTAACATGAATCTTTTCATACATATCCACGCTACCATCTCTGCGGCAGAGGAAGCCCACATTATAGAGGGAATCGTCCTTGAGATAAGGCATACTACCCGTGATGATATTGATGTTGTAACTGATGGCCAACTCGCGGAAACGGTCACGGATTTCTTCGGTATACTGCGCCATCTTTCGGATGCTCTGCGCCTCACCCAAATCATTGAAACGAGCCATCAAAGGCGCATTGAAATACTCTGGGAAGAGGATAAAATCGCTCTTGTAATCACTCACAGAATCAACGAAGAACTCTACCTGTTCGAAAAGGTCATCCACCGAAGCGTATGGGCGCATCTGCCACTGTACCAATCCGATTCTTACGGTTGGCTTTCTATCTACATAAGAATCCGTAGGTGGCTGATAATAGATGTTATCCCACTGCAAGAGGGTGGCGCAGTGTTCGCTCTCCTCATCACTAGGAAGATAGTTGCGGATTACGCGGCGCACGTGGAAATCATTGGAAAGCTGGAAGGTAAGAACCGGGTCATAGATTTCACGGTTTCTTACATGCTCGATATATTCCTTAGGGCGCATCTTATCGGCATACTTGTGATAGTTTGGTATACGACCGCCAAACATGATAGCCTTCAAGTTGAGCTTCTCGCAGAGTTCCTTGCGATACTCATACATACGGCGAGCCAGGCGCAAACCACGATAATCAGGGTGGATAAATACCTCGATACCGTAAAGAATGTTTCCATTAGGATCGTGGGTATTGAAAGTTTCATTACCCGTAACCTGAGCATAGGTATGATCGCCCTTCACCATATTATAATTGACGATGATAGAGAGCGCACAGCCCACAATCTTATCATCCACGATGATAACCACCTGTCCCTCAGGAAAGATAGTAATGAGTTTCTTAATCTGTTCTTTTGTCCAGAATACATCTGAGTCTGCGTAAATACGCTTAAACGACTTGGCAAGCTGATCGTAATCCTCCATGCGAAGGTTGCGCATGCCTACCTTTTCGATTTTTCGAGTTGGTTCCATAACAACTGTATTTTTATTATTATCTAAATCCGGGTGCAAAGATACAGCAAATTATAGATACAACAAAGAGTTTTCGCAAATAATTGACATTTACGAAAACTCTTTTCATGTATTTTACAGCAAGAAAGCCTTTTGGCTTAGAATTTAACGCAAAAACTTGGCATCTTCCTGCGGTATTGCCTCATCATGATCATCGAGATAGAGCAATTCCGTTGGATGATATTTACCACTCGCCACCGAGTATTCATCCAGACGATAACGGGTCTGAATGCCACCGATGCCCAACATAGTATGAAAAGCCGAAAGACTACTCTGCACCTGTTTTGGTCGATTTTCTCCCAATGCCTTCAATATATCCGGATATTGTTTACTGAATCCATCAGAAGTCCAGATGATGAAAGGCACATGCAGTTCGTAATCCGAAGCCTTCGGTGCTGCATGAAGGAAGAGGCTGCGCTCATCATCGAAAATATTCTCTCCATGATCGCTGGTATAGAGCATCGCTGATGTAGGCTGATCATATACCCCATCCGTCTTAGTCTGTACCCCCTCCCATTTCTGCAGACGTTCAATGATACCATGCAGGATATAATCGGTATATCGGATGGTATTATCGTAAGCATTCAACAAATCACGCCTATTCTCCGATTTTGCCTCACTCCTGCTATCAGGCTTGAAGTAAGCGAAACTACGGGGATAACGCTCCTGATAATTGAAGTGAGAACCATAGGAATGAAGAACCACGAAGAGTTTGCGATAACGGTAATGGTAATGGGCAGACGAGGAAGCATCAGCCAATGGCAATATCTCATCCAGTTTCTGCAACAGATCCTCATCATAATGGTTGCCTTGCGAAGCATCCTCTTTCTTCAGAAAATAATGCTCATCAGCCTGTTCTCCCAGAAAATCGATAAACGAATGATTGGGCAACTGGTTGCTGATAAACACAGTATGGAATCCGGCTTCCTTAAAGGCCGCCAAGATGCCTTTCTCATGAAAAAGTCGCTCAAAATCCTCGGCTGATGCAGCAGACAAGAGCATCGGAACACTCTTATGAGTGGTATTGCTCTGCGTTGTCACATTCGGGAAAGCTTTGATACCCGGTGTCTTGGAAAGCAGAGGATTGGTATTCCGAGGATAGCCGTAAAGACTGAAATTATGAGTTCGTGCCGTCTCTCCTACTACCATCACATACACCTCGGGAGCCGTGGCAGAATGCTCACTCCTGGCATCAAACTTAAAATCCCGGCTTGCTTCCCTGTAATTCTCTGAAGCCGCATTGCGTTCGAAAGCCAAATAGAGATTATAGCAGATATTGACAGGATAAAGCTGATTGCGCATACGGTAATCATCCACCACCAGATAGCTTGCCAGCAGACAGAACAGTCCTATAGCCCCAATCTGCATTGCCCAATGGCGAACTCTCTGCTGGAAAGAAACCGACAACCGGCTATCTCTTCTGATATTGACACCCCCCAGGATAAGCAAAGGCAAATAAACCACAAACACACCTACCACGGCTGGTGCCAGATTATCGAGCAGCTCCATCGCTTCACCGGGATTGGTAGTTACGAGATTCAGAAACATATCTACTGCTATCACTCCCGTTCCGAAAAGATAAAGCAATACCAGCTGGAACGCAGCGAAAAAGACAAAGATAAATGCCCACCATATCATCTTACCAGGACGCTTAGCCACAGAAAAGAACAACATATACAGCGACAAAGGCAGCAACACGTTGACACCACATGCCCACGGAGCCAAGCACTCGGTATAACACAAGGCTATATTAGGCAACAGCAATGCCACCACAGCATAAACATACAGGAATTGCCCCGATGACACCTTATTATATATATAGGATAAACGATTCATTCTTCTCTTGTATTAAAACGCTTCATTGATATTAAACAGGAAACCAGACTGCCCCGACTTACCGAATCCATAATCCAGACGTACATTCACATTCTTCTTAAATTCCCAGCGATAACCTACACCGGCATTCGGCAAAATCTGTTTAGAGCGCAATGCCGAGAATTTCGGGAAGATGGTTCCTGCTCCAACCCACACTACGATGCCATTACGCTTCCATACATGTTGGCGCAACTCAACCGTAGCTTCCAGAGAATGTTTATCGCGATAACGGCCTTCATAATAGCCACGCATGGAATGAGTACCACCCAATTCAGCCATCATACCCCACGAAGGATTACCAAAGTTGAGGTTAGCCCCAATGTCCTCGGCAAGAACCGTTCCCTTACCCAGTCGCTGATAGGCATCAAAACGAAATGCAGTCGTACTGAAGGCATAATCATTTCCCAAAAATCTAGGTCTGAACATCTGATTGATATTCAGACAGATACCACGATGTGGATTCGTAAGATTATCTCTGTTATCATATACCAGAGAAACACCAGCTCCAACATTCCAAGTATGCTGATCCATGCCTTGCAGTAATTCCGGATGCTCAATATGTTTACCTATTACATAGTCATAACTCGCCATCGGTCCGATATAGAAATTATCTGCTACACGAAACAGGAAGCTAACTTCAGCCTGAGCCTGCCAACGCTTCATGTCACTCTTATTGGCATCGTTATCGCCCATCTCATAGCCTATTCCCCAAAAATCAGAGGGAAAAGAATAGAAATAAAGGTGATAATCGATGCGATATCTTCCTTTAGGAGCAATATGGTTACCACGGACCCCCAACATGTAGAAACCAACAGAACTGACATCACCATAAAGCGAGACATTAGAAGGAGGAAGAATACTGTCATTCGGATCAGTACGGTATAGTCCTGCTGCCACCAATCCCAATCCAAACTTGGTATCAGAGGCATAATGAGGGCCACCTATCACACTAAAATCGAAACGCTTATGCTTCTTGTTTTTGTTGGAATCATTAAAGTAGTCAAGAATCCGGTTCACCCATGATTTCCCGGCATGTAAAGTCGTCGTATCCATCTTCTCTGCAGATGAGATACTATCGGTTACAGAAGGCTCAGAGGCATAGCTGCCCAATGCCAACATCATAATAAGTATTGTCAGAATATGCTTCATTTTGTCGATTTTATTATTTTAATACACCAATGCTACATTATCAATCCACAAGGTATTGCCTGGAGTTCCGATATAGGCTCCACCATCGGATGAGGAGAACTGAAGAATCAGATGAGTAGGTGTTTCGTTAGCACTCGCCCATCCTACTTCTTTTACCGGCACACTCTTACCCTTGCTGTTACGGGCATAGTCAGTGGATCGCAGTCCCATAGTAGCAGCCTGATAACCTGCCATGTGGCGGATATCGCCATAATGGATTGTATAGGTAGCATCTTCCACCCATCTATCGGTACTCTTTCCGAATCTGACTACCATCGTACCCACACGTTTAGCTGTTATATTTCCCTTAGCATCTTCATGCCGTTTCTGCAGATAGAGCACAGCTATAGCATGATCTCGACCTGCAACCGTAGAGGCTCCGCTAAATCCATTCTGCTTGATACGATTGGCTGCATTAGGAAAAGAAGTCTTACAATCAAAGCGCAAAGCCTTAGGACGTGCGGTGAATGGTATACCCCAATTGATGGCTTTAGGACCATCCTTGGTACTTGTTATCGGTTCACGAACATCACCCAGAAAGAGAGAACCGGCAGCCAAGACCTTGATATTGATGAGTCCCAGCACTTTTACTTTCTCAATATGGGTTACCAGTTTGGCACAATATCCACTACCATGTTTATCACGAAACACAGAGTTATTCGTCTTATAGATGCCCGATACATGTGCCAGGACATTAGAGGAACCCCAAGGCGAACCACCCTTATTGGTATAAGGAATATTACCATTGATAGTCATATTAGGTCCAACGGCATAAACTTTTTTCTGATTTCCTCCAATAATGCCTGATTCTTTGATATTCCTGATTACCCAGTGGTCCATATTACCATATTTAAAAGGAACCACCTTTTCCTGTCCCTTAACGGGAAGGCACGACAAAGTAGCAACCGCCATAACGATGCCTGATTTTATTATTTTCTTCATATCTGTTTCTTTTATATATCATTAAGGCTGCAAAGATAGAAAAATATTTTCTAGTTTTCAGTTTTCTTCGACATAAAGCATAAAAAATTAAGAAATAATAATATATTTACTGCATTTTAATTGCCATAAAACCAAAAAAGTCCTGCATTTGCTGTTATAAACAAATACAGGACTCCTGATTCAATATACAAAACAGAATCTCTTGCACCGGTTACAATAGAGACATGCACCGGTTACAATAAAAACATGTTCCGATTACTCCAAAAGCTATTATCGGTTTGAATACATATTATCGTAATACTTCTGGTAATCACCCGATGTTACGTTATCCATCCATTCCTGGTTATCGAGATACCATTTCACGGTTTCCTCGATACCCTCCTCAAACTGGAGAGATGGCTCCCAGCCGAGTTCCTTCTGCAACTTTCTAGAGTCGATGGCATAACGCATATCGTGACCCTTTCTGTCTGTTACATAAGTGATGAGATCCATATCCTCGCCTTCCTTTCTGCCGAGCAATCTATCAACAGTCTTGATAACCACCTTGATGATGTCGATGTTCTTCCACTCGTTGAAACCGCCGATGTTGTAAGTCTCGGCAATCTTAC
>OGFD01001160.1_pt1 | contig 14100 bp, 10 predicted proteins | sample 1570851 | NCBI WGS metagenome assembly OGFD01 (sample SAMEA2582077, study PRJEB24529) | metagenome | biome: Human gut stool | place: China | collected 2011
TTGTTTGTACCTTAAATAGTTTAGGATAACCGGTACGGCGTTGTTCACTCCATGCTTCGTAACTTTCGGGCCAGCAAGCCAGCCATTTCTGAGTAATGATTTGCTCTAATTGTCCTTCTTTTCCGGCAGTATCATTCCATTTAGGGGAGATGGTGATAAGAGCTTTCATATCTTTTCCACCACTGGCAGGAACCATTTCTTTATAGTCCGACGGTTTTTTATCGCTTGCCAAATAGTTGGTTGCATCACCCACACCCCATTGGGCAAATGAAGTTTTTATACCTGTTTCATAACAGGTTTTGGGAGTTTCGTTGCTGAACCCACGTAAAGCGGCTTCTGCACGGAGAAACCAGACTTCGGCAGCTGTCATCAGAATAGCCGGAGTCGTTTCGCCGCCGGCCGTATTGAGAGCTGAATATCCACCGTAATAATTAGGATCGCCTTCTTGCATGAATACACCTTGCGGTATTCCTAACCATTCATTTTCATATCCTTTTAAAGTTGCCTTGTTATACCATTTTTCCCGGCGGGGATCTTCGTAACCATTGAGCACGGAGGCCATGGTAGCACCCATATACGCTTCGCCCCAGCCGCCGATCGCGATGAGCGGATTGGTATAGCCATGTCCGGAAACTTGGATGATTTCATTGGCGGCTTCAAGTACTCCGTATGGATTTGCCAATGCTTTCTTAGCTTGGATTTCGGCATTTGTTTTATCTACGTTGGATATACGCATGGCCAGGCGGAGACGCAGGGAATTAGCGAACTTGATCCAGCCTTTTATGCTTTTGGCATTCAGCATGTCGTTGGCGTTGAGTGAAAGGTCATCACCTCCGTTTTTCAGATATTTGTCCATAGCATCGATTCCCTTGTCAAGGTCACTGAAGAAAGCGGCATACGCTTCTTGCTGTGTATCTACGGAATTGACTTCACCGTTTCCGAATTTGCTGTACACTACAGGGCCGTAAGTGTCCGAGATGCGGTGCATAAGCTCGACTTTCAGAATTTGGGTCAATCCATAATAGTGAATGGCTTGTTCTACGCCTTCACTGTTCAGCTCGGAAGAGTGGGCTACGGGAAATATGTATTTATAAGTATAATTCCAGGCTGCATTCGTCCATCCGGTATTGATTTTATATACAGAATTTTTGTCATTGAACTTCGAAACCTGATCATGGAAATAACCGGAGAACATATCGTGTTGAAGAGCCTGAGTGATCTGCCAGGGCCAATTGATTCCGTCGCCCCAGTTATACTGAAAGTAAATACCGGATTGAATGATTTCGAGAGGCATCGTGTATTTTTGATAATCGTACTCTTTTACTTCGTCATTGAAGGCGCCTTTTATTTCATTGTCCGATTCGAAATTATCGGTACATCCGGAAAAACCGATCAAACTTCCTATGAGTAATGCTGCAATATATTTATATCTTTTCATAATGATCTGTGGATAAAGGGTTAAAATGTAAATTTCACGTTGAAACCGATGTTACGGGTGGTGGGCATACCAAAGACATCGATGCCTTGATTGTTGTTTCCTACCGACAGGGTGGCATCCGGGTCGAACGGTGCATCTTTGTAGAAGAAGAACAAGTTGCGGGCTACCAATGAGAGGTCGATGCCTTTAAATACTTTTGTCTTTGCCAATAATGACTGCGGAAACGAATAGCCGAGCGATAATTCGCGTAAGCGGATATTGGTTGCATCATACATATAGTATTCGGAAATACCGTTACGACCACCTGTTGTGCCGTAGAATCCTTTGACGTTCTCGAATCTCTGGCCTTGATATTCTACGTAGCCGCGATCACGGGCTTCTGCTGTTTCCTTAGTTACCCCGCGTGAATCGAGATCGGCCTGTGTGAGTGACATAACATCCCCTCCGATACGGGCATCGATCAGGAAGTAAAGGCTGAATCCTTTGTAAGTAAAGGTATTGCTCCATCCCAGCATGCAGTCCGGGTTACTGTTACCCAAAAGGTCTTGGTTACCGGTTTTCCCGATTGGAGTGCCGTCGGCATTGGTTTGAATGGTACCGTCTGCATTGCGGGCAAATGCGTTTCCATAGATGTCACCCAGCTTGCCACCTTCCTTGATGCGCATTTGGTAAGCCATGGAGAAACCTTCTTGTCCATAGCTGAATTGGGTATAGTCGGGATGGAGGGAGATCACTTCATTGCGATTGGCCGATACATTGATAGCGGTTTTCCAACGGAAATTATCATTCATAAGAGGTGTGGCATCGACTGTCAGTTCGAACCCTTTGTTCCGGATTTTTCCGGCATTGACATAGCGGTATGCAAAAAGCGAACCGGCCGGGTTGGGCATTCTCAACAATTGGTTCTTCGTGTCTGTCTGATACCAGGTGAAGTCGATACCCAGGCGACTGCTGAAGAAGCGCCATTCTGTTCCGAACTCGATGGAATTGCTTATTTCCGGTTTTAAGTCGCCACGCTGCTCGGTATCATTGACTTGGATGGTACCTCCTGCCTGAATGATATCGGCCGGATTGGTGATTCCGATCGGAAGGTCGTTACCTACCTGTGCCCATGAACCTCGGATTTTACTGAAAGAGATCCAATCCGGCATTCTCAGACTTTTGGATAAAATCCAGGTAAGCCCTACTGACGGATAGAAGAATCCGGAGTTCATGCTGTTGGTATGTGCTAAAGTGGAAGACCAATCGTTACGGGCAGTAATGTCCATATAGATTGCTTCGTCCCAACCCAACTGGGCGGTTGCAAATACCGATTGGGTCGTTCTTCTGGAATCGATCTCTTGCGTTATGCCCGCCTTTGAAGAGGTCACGACATTGGCTACGGTAAATACGTTCGGACGGTATAGAGAAGCCGTCTTGGAGTCTATCATCAATGAGTTGACTGTGCTGACGTTGATACTTGCACCGATTGCACCGTTTATGGAGAACTTGTCGAATGTCTTGTTGAACATGGCCATTACATCTCCGTAGAGCAGCAACTGTTGGTTGTCCGACCACACATAGCGTCCGTTCATTTTACCTTCGTATGTTCCTGCAATATTCGGTGAGGTGGATGCATACATTTTGTTTTCAAATTTATCGCTTACGTAGTCTACATTACCACGGGCTTGGATGGTCAGCCATTCCGTAGCTTCCACACTTGCGGTCAGGGCAGCCATGGCACGATAGCGTTTATTGTTGTTTGTAACCCGGTTTTTAATCCAGTAAGGATTCTGATCCCATTCGCTGATAGTACCGTCTTCATTGGTGACATACCAGTTTTGGAGATTCATGTTACGGTCGGTGTCGTATGTTTCGAAGCTGTCCCGGTAGGGAGCCATATCCATACCACGGGGGAAACCGTATACATTTACCAATGGGTTGAGGTAATAACCGCCGGATGACGGGCTGTTCTTGATGGTTTGCGTCATCAGATTGGCATTTCCATCCAGTTTCAAACGTTCGTTGAAGAAGTTTGCCGTTTCTCGCAAAGTAAGATTGTGTTTTTGCAATTTGTTGGAATCGATGATACCTTTGGCGGTAGTGTTCGCATAAGAAAAATAGGTCTGCATCTTTTCGTTTCCCGTCATGATGGATACGGAATTCATAGCAGTGATGCCGTTGTTAAAGAAATTTCCGGCATTATCATAATCGGTGAGAGACGCTTGGTTGCCCCAACTGCTTGTCCCGTTTTCCAGGCGTCCGTAAGAATTTTGAAATTCGGGCAGGCTGATGGCATGATCTACGGTCAGATTGGAAGAATAAGTAATGCGTTGCATACCGGCTTTCCCTTTTTTGGTTGTTATCAGAATAACGCCATTGGCAGCTTGTGAGCCGTATAGGGCGGCTGCGGAGGCTCCTTTTAGTATATTCATACTTTCGATGTCGTCCGGGTTCAGATTGGAAATACCGTCACCGGCATCCCGGTTTACACCGTCGTTCTCGCCACCCATTACGGTAGAAGTCGATTCCGTACTGTTGTTCAGCATGGGTACACCGTCAATGACATACAACGGCTGGTTGTTGCCGGTAGCGAAAGCCGAACGGGCACCACGGATGGCCACTTTAGCCGATCCACCCAAACCGGCGGCACTTTTGGTGATCTGTACACCGGCTGTTTTTCCTGCCAGGGCATTGATCATGTTCGGATCTTTGGCCCGTGTAAGTTCATCGCCGCCGAGCTGCTGGGTAGAGTAAGTCAAAGAAGCTTCTTTTTTCTTGATACCCATTGCCGTAACTACTACGGTTTCGAGGGTGAGCGCTTCTTCTTCCAGCTTTATGTTGAAATTCCTCAACCCGTTTACACTGATTGTTTGTGGCTGATAGCCTACATAGGTGACCACCAGAATGGCGTCGGCAGGAACGTTCAGGCTGAAATTGCCATCTATATCGGTGATTGTACCGTTGGTGGTGCCTTTCTCCAAAATGTTGGCGCCGATTATCGGTTCGCCTTTTGTATCGGTTACTATTCCTTTGATAGCAAGCTTGTTTTGTTGTACGGATGCTGTATCTTCGTTATTTCTGGTAAGAACAATGTTGTGTCCTTCCATGACATAATGGATACCTGTGCCTTCGAACGCTTCATCCAGTATTTCTGATACGGCTTTATTTTCTGCATCGACAGTTACGGTGCGTTTGGTATCCACATTCTGTTTATTGTAAACAAACAGATAATCGGTCTGTGATTCTATTTTGGATAGTAACTCACTTACCGTCAAGCTTGAGCGGGGGATACTGATTTTGGCGCTTTGAGAGTACCCGTTTTCGCTGTAGACCTGGAATGTTACGAACAAAAGAAAGAAAATAGTAATCTTCATAGTAAGTAATATTTGCTTGAATGCTAAACTTTTTGGGCATAAATGCCCTTTCAAAGAAATTTTTCTCATATCTTTGTAATGTGTTAAGTTAATAAATTGATTAAGGTCGATTTTTGACTGTTTCGAATCGGAAAGTATGGGGGTACTTTCCGATTCTCTTTTTTAGAGGATAAATGGATTTTTTATAACTTCATGTGCATTCTGGTTTTTAAAGGGTTAGTACTAAATTAAAGGTTTTATTGAGCTCTTTTTTTCCTATTCTATGGCTATGCTATCTCTTTCTTCGTTGATGTGATAAGTGAATTTATGATCTTTTTGAATCACTCGGAGGATATGTTCGATGCCGTCTTGCTCTTTAAATTTGCCGGTACAATGGTAATCTAATAATTTCGGATTATTGACGGTAATCTTTACATTATAGTATTTTTCCAACTTAGAGAACATGCAGCTCAGAGGGGAGTCGTCGAAACAGTACAGGCCCTCTTTCCATCTCAGATAGTCGTAAGAAGGAAGGATTTTCTTTTGTGCTTTTCCGTTATATAAACCGAAAAATTCTCCTTTTTCCAGGCGGGTGATCGGTTTTTCCCCTTTTAAGGTATAGATGTCGACTATACCCGTTACGAGGGTCGTTTCAAATTCGTTGCTTCCGTTATAGGCACATACATTAAAACTGGTGCCTACCACACGTACTTTATTCGTTTCGGTATTGACGAAAAAAGGAATCTTTTCGTTCTTGCTAACTTCAAAATAGGCTTCTCCGTCCAGCAGGACGTTTCTTTCCTGGCGTCCGAAGTTACTGGCATAAGTCAGGGTCGATTGAGAGTTCAACCATACCTTGGTTCCGTCTGCCAGTGTGATTTGTGCGCGTTGCCCTGCGGGCACTGCAACTGTTTGCAGTTGGGCGGATTTATTATACCGGTAATCTTTGAACAGAAGGCCGCTGCCGAATAAGATTATCATTACTGCGGCAATACGGGCTGTCCATTGCAGTATTGGCAGGATGCGGGTTTTTCTTTTGAGACGCTCGGATTGTTTTTCTTCGGAGAAGAGGGCGATGTCATAAAGCATACGTTCTTTTTGAAACGCTTTTCTGTTTTCATCGGAGGCGTCTACCCAATCAAGGATTTGCTTTTCTTCTTCGATATTGGCATTCCCTTTAAAATACTTATATAATAGATCTTGGTTCATAAGGTTTTTTGTTTCTGTTATTATAGGGAGAGGTCTTTCTTCCCCCTTCTATAATAATAACAGGTTACCCTAAGGTTACCCTAACGGAAAAAGAATCTTTTTTTAAAAAAGAATAGAGATCAGGTAATCTTTTAGTTCGGTACGTAGTATTTTTAGGGCTTTGGTGATATGGAACTCTACACTTTTGATGGAGATGCCGAGTTTTTCAGCTATCATTTTGTTAGGGGTGTTTTGATAGCGGCTCAATATGAATATATCCCGGCTTTGTTCCGGCATTTTGGTGAGTGCTTTGCGGACTATATGTTGGATCTCTGTGTTGAAGATCGTATCCGGTTCGCAGGCTTCAAGGGTAGATATGCGTAAGTTCAGTTCTCTTTGCCGGTGGGTGTTGATGTCGTCTTCCGCACGCAGACGTACTTGTTCGTGTGCGAGATAGTTTAAAGCCCTGTTTTTGATAATGGTTAGTAATAGCGCTTGTAGATTGGAATCATTGTCCCAGTTATCGCGGTTCTCCCAAAGAGCAATCATTGATTCCATCAGTATATCTTCGGCCTCTGTCTTATTTCTGATATAGGAATAAGCGAATGATAGAAACTTGGCCTGGTTCTCTTGAAAGAACCGGGTGAAAGTATCCATGGTATGAAGATGGTTGCTCTGAGACATTAACTGGTTTTAAAGGTTTTTTCTTTTTCTTATAACAAAGCAACGTATTCTTTTTGAGAAAAACAAATTAATTGGAAAGAAAATGGCTGAATCTGTTGTGATTCAGCCATCTGTCTATAAATATAAGAATTGTATTCTGCTTATTTCTTTTCCGGTTTCGGAAGTAATACTTTTCTTGATAGTTTGAATTTTCCTGTCTTAGGATCGATATCCATCAATTTTACGTCGATTTCGTCTCCCTCTTTGATACCGGCTTCTTCTACTGTTTCCAGACGTTTCCAGTCGATTTCAGAGATATGCAACAGACCATCTTTGCCCGGCAGGAATTCAACGAATGCACCGTAAGGCATGATCGAACGTACTTTACCTTTATATACTTCTCCGACCTCCGGTACGGCAACAATACCTTTGATCATACGCATTGCGTCGTCAATAGATTTTTTGTTAGTGCCTGCAATCTCGATACGGCCTACACCGTCTACCTCTTCGATGGTGATAGTAGCACCGGTATCCTCTTGCATTCCCTGAATAATCTTTCCGCCCGGGCCGATGATGGCTCCGATGAATTCTTTCGGAATAGTCATGGTCTCGATACGTGGAGCATGGTCTTTCAGTTCGGTACGTGGTTCTTCAATGGTTTCATGTATCTTGCCGAGGATGTGCATACGGCCTTCTTTTGCTTGTTCCAATGCGCGTTCGAGAATGTCGAATGACAAACCGTCTACTTTGATATCCATTTGGGTAGCAGTGATACCGTCTTTGGTTCCGGTAACTTTGAAGTCCATATCTCCCAAGTGGTCCTCGTCACCTAAGATATCCGAAAGTACTGCGTATTTGTCTTCACCGGCATTCTTGATCAATCCCATGGCAATACCGGATACCGGTTTTTTGATCTTCACACCGGCATCCATCAATGCCAGTGTTCCGGCGCATACGGTAGCCATAGAAGAAGAACCGTTTGATTCGAGAATATCGGAAACTACACGAACTACGTACGGATAGTTTTCAGGGATCATTCCTTTCAGGGCACGCCATGCCAAATGTCCGTGGCCTATTTCACGACGTCCTACACCACGCTGTGCTTTTGCTTCACCTGTTGAGAACGGAGGGAAATTATAGTGCAATAGGAAACGTTCTTTTCCGTGAACCAATACATCGTCTATGATTTTTTCATCCAGTTTGGTGCCTAATGTCACAGAAGTCAGTGATTGAGTTTCACCACGGGTGAAGATAGCAGAACCGTGAGGTCCCGGCAGATAATCGACTTCACACCAGATAGGACGAATTTCGTTTGTCTTACGTCCGTCAAGGCGTTTGCCTTCGTCGAGAATGCAACGACGCATCGCCTCTTTTTCTACATCATGATAATAACGATCGATCAAAACTCCTTTTTCTGCCAGTTCTTCTTCTGTGAATTGTGATTTGAATTCGTCGCGGATCGCATCGAAAGCATCTTGACGTTCGTGCTTGTTTCTGTTTCCGGAAGCAGCGATGGCATATGATTTCTCATAGCAAGCTTCGCGAACGGCTTTACGAAGATCTTCGTCATTGACTTCGTGATTGTATTCGCGTTTCACCGTTTTACCAACCTCTTGAGCCAATTCCATCTGAGCTTTACAGTGGCCTTTGATTGCTTCGTGAGCAACTTTCATTGCTTCCAGTAATTCTGCTTCTGATACTTCGTGCATTTCACCTTCTACCATCATGATATTTTCATAGGTAGCGGCAACCATGATATCCATATCGGCCTTTTCGAGTTGATCGAAAGTAGGATTGATCACATAATTACCGTCAATACGTGCTACACGTACTTCTGAGATAGGTCCGTTGAATGGAATATCTGAAACAGCGAGTGCGGCCGAAGCGGCAAGCCCTGCCAATGCATCAGGCATGTCGACACCATCGGCAGAGAACAGGATAATATTTACGTAAACTTCTGCGTGATAATTATCGGGGAATAAAGGGCGGAGAGCACGGTCTACCAAACGGCAGGTAAGGATTTCGTAATCAGAAGCTCTTCCTTCTCTTTTGGTAAAGCCACCGGGAAAACGGCCGAATGCTGAAAATTTCTCTTTGTACTCTACCTGAAGCGGCATAAAATCTGTTCCGGGAACTGCATCTTTAGCGGCACAAACAGTAGCAAGCAACATGGTGTTTCCCATGCGAAGCATTACAGAACCGTCTGCCTGTTTTGCCAACTTTCCCGTCTCGAGCGTGATGGTTCTGCCATCTCCTAACTCGATTGTCTTAACAATTGGGTTAATCATAAAAATTGTTTTATCTATATTTTCTTTCAAAATTCCTGCAAAGATATACATTTATCATTCTAATATAGTGGAAATGAGATAAAAAGTTATTGCTTATTTGAATTTTTTATCCAAAAAAGGTGAAGAACGAGGCAAAATGCTTTGACAAGTCTTGAAAAGAAGTATATTTGCAGTTCAAAAAATAACACGCATGGATATGAAAAAAATAACTTTTGTAGCACTTGCTGCCTTAGCTTTGAGCTCTTGTAATTCCGGTTCTCAATTTAAGGTAAACGGAGAAGTCTCGGATGCTAATGGGAAAATGCTTTATTTGGAATCATCGGCCTTGGAGGGAATTATCCCTTTGGATTCGGTAAGAATAAAAGGCAATGGTTCGTTTAATTTTACACAACCCCGTCCCGAGTCTCCGGAGTTTTATCGGTTGCGTGTGGAAGATAAGGTTATTAATTTTTCTGTTGATTCTACTGAAACTGTCACAATCAAAGCGCCTTATGTTGATTTTGCAACGGCCTATACGGTAGAAGGGTCTGAAAGCAGTCGGAAAATTAAAGAACTTAGTTTGAAGCAGGCACGCTTGCAGAGTGATGTAAATGCTTTGTTGATGGCCGTCCGTACCGACAAAATGGGGCACGATGTTTTTGAAGACAGTCTGGCGATACTGATTAAAAATTATAAGGACGATGTGAAGGTTAACTATATTTTTGCAGCACCTAATACGGCGGCAGCTTATTTTGCTTTGTTTCAGAAATTGAATGATTATCTGATTTTCGATCCTTTAAACAGTAAGGACGATGTGAAGTGTTTTGCTGCTGTAGCTACCAGCCTGAACAATTCTTATCCTCATGCAGTCCGCTCTAAGAATCTGTATAATATCGTTATAAAAGGGATGAAGAATACCCGGGCTCCCCGGCAAAAAACAATCGATATACCGGAAGATAAAATAGCTGAGACAGGAATCATTGATATCAGCCTTCGTGATATAAAAGGGAATGTCCGTAAGCTGACGGAACTGAAAGGTAAGGTCGTGTTGTTGGATTTCTCTGTCTATCAAACGCCTGCGGGGGCGCCTCATAATCTGATGTTGCGTGAGCTTTATAATAAGTATGCAGGGCAGGGATTGGAAATCTATCAGGTGTCTTTGGATGCTGATGAGCATTTTTGGAAAACATCGGCAGATAATTTGCCATGGATTTGTGTGCGAGACGGTAATGGCGTGTATTCTACCAACGCGGCGGTATATAATGTTCGCGAGGTTCCTGCTTACTTCCTTATCAACCGGAATAATGAGCTAAGTGCACGTGGTGAAGATGTGAAAGATTTGGAGAACGCGATCAAATCACTGCTTTAAGTTGTTATAAATAAGAAGATTTCCTTTAAAGTATGTTACATAGCATTGTTTTTTGCTTGACGCATATCATTTAAAAGCTTATCTTTGCAGAGGAATAATGAGAAGAGGGTTCCAGCATGATTCATGTTGGAATTCTTTTTTGTTTTATATGACCGTTTAAAATAAAGGAGGAAAAAATCATGGCTTATATGTCAGAAGATGGTTACAAAAAATTGATGGCAGAACTGAAAGAGCTGGAAACAGTAGAGCGCCCGAAGATTTCTGCTGCTATAGCCGAAGCGCGCGATAAGGGTGACTTGTCGGAAAATGCGGAATACGATGCGGCTAAAGAGGCTCAGGGCATGCTTGAGATGAGAATCAATAAGCTGAAAACAGTGATTGCTGATGCGAAGATTATTGATGAATCAAAGTTAAAGACAGATTCAGTACAGATTCTTAATAGAGTGGAGCTGAAGAATATGAAGAATGGTATGAAGATGACTTATACCATCGTTTCCGAAAGTGAGGCAAATCTGAAAGAAGGAAAGATTTCCGTAAATACACCGATTGCACAGGGTTTACTTGGTAAGAAAGTAGGTGATATAGCTGAAATCCAGGTGCCACAAGGTAAGATTAATCTGGAAGTAGTAAATATTTCGATTTAACACAAAGGCAAGTCTCTGCAAAAGGGCTTGCCTTATTTTATATATCATATTTAGATTATGGCAACAATATTCAGTAGAATTATCGCAGGTGAGATTCCCTGCTATAAGGTGGCGGAAGACGAACGCTTTTTTGCTTTCCTTGATATCAATCCGCTGGTGAAAGGACATACCCTGGTGATTCCTAAGCAAGAGATTGATTATATTTTCGATTTGAGTGATGATGATCTGGCTGCTATGCATGTCTTTGCCAAATCTGTAGCTCGAGCTATTGAAAAAGCTGTTCCTTGCAAACGCGTGGGGGTAGCGGTTATGGGAATGGAAGTTCCTCATGCTCACATTCATCTTATTCCTATCAATAAGGAGTCGGATATGATTATTTCTAATCCAAAACTAAAATTATCTGGTGATGAGTTTAAGGAGATAGCCGAACGAATTCATCAAGCTTGGAATAATAAATGATATTTTCTTCTTTTTAATGAATAGAAAGGCGTACTGTCCGGTTGGATCGTACGCCTTATTGCTTTTCTATGATTTGATCTTTTTTATAATTTTATCCATGTGCCTTTCCGCCATAAGAATTCCAATGGCCCTTGTTTATGCAGTGTCAGCCAATAACGGCTGAATATCAGTTGGATTGTGAATATAAGGAGTCCGATGAACAAAGTTGCCGTTGCTCCGGTGGACGAGTAAAGTCCTAAACCGAAGCCGTAATAGATGCAGACGCCCATAATTGATTGGGATATATAATTTGTCAGACTCATTCGTCCGTATGGGATAATAATTTGTTGCCACTTATATCCGTTCTCTCTTTTGAACCATAGCAGCGTAAAGGCCGATACCAGAATGGTCATAAAGGAAAAATTGGCTAATGATGAGAGGACGACGTTGTAAGGTGTCAGTATGGAAGGATTACTGATATGTTCCGGTATGAATGTGCGCAGGATATACAGTGGAATGAAAGCAATGACGGATAGTCTTAATATGCGTTTCCATATTCTGATGGAGGCATTGCTCTTGACGAAATACTTCATACGTCCCAGTAACATACCGAACATGAACAATGCGGCAGTTTGGAATAGGCGTCCGTTTTCTACCTGCCAGATGTTGCTGTATAATTGCCCGTTCCATATATTATTGTTCAGCACTTCTAAGAATGTACCGTGACTTGTAACTTCCGTAGCAAGCAGGGCGTAAGGCATGAATTTATTTCCATTGATCACATAATCGGGATTACACATCGCGTAGAACATTCGTCCCCATTCAAAAGGTTGTAATAGCAGGATTAATGCGATCCAGAATACGGTTTTGTTTTTCAATTTGCAAACGGGAATCAGGGTAAAACCTACAATTGAATATAAAACCAGAATGTCGCCATTGTAGAATAATGCATGAAGCTGGGCAAATAAGAATAATAGAACCATTCGCCAGGCGAAACGTCCCCGGAAATCTATTCCCCTTTTTTCTGCATTGTGATATTGAATGTAAAAACTGAATCCGAATAACAGTGAGAAAGTGGCATAAGCTTTCCCGGCGAATAAGAAAAACAGTGTATCCCACACTCCCTTGTCTATAATTTGTAACCATTCGGGCTGAGAATTGGGGATAAAGTAAATGTTGTAATGTTCCAAATTGTGTAATAATACAATTGCCAGTAAGGCAAAACCACGGAGTGCATCCACTACACCGAGTCGGGAAGATGTCTGAAGAGGTTTGTTCATTTTCTAATAGGTTGTTCTTTTATTGGGGGATAAACAAAATGGTCATAGATTTAGTGGCAAATATAAAGAAATAGTTGTTATAAAACCGATATCTTTAGAAAAATGTGGATGAATAATTGTAATGATATAAAAAAGACCGGAAAATACATTTTCCCGGTCTTATATTGATTTTATTTTCTGTCTTTTAGATATAGTCGTCTCCCAATTTAATTTGGGCGTCATTTACGTATTTGCGTATAGCGTGTTCTTCGTCTTTCTTACAAATGAGCAATACGTTGTCTGATTCTGCAACCAGAAATCCTTCAAGGCCTTCGATAACAGCTAACTTTCCTTGAGGGAGTACGACTATGTTGTCTTTGCTGTTGTATATCAGTGAATCGCATTTCAAAGTGACATTGCCGTTCTCGTCTTTGGGTGAAAGGTCATAAAGAGAACCCCAGGTTCCCAAATCCGACCATCCGAAGTCTCCGAGAGAAACGTATACGTTTTCTGCCTTTTCCATTATACCGAAATCGATAGATACATTGGGGCAGGCGGGGAAATTTTCTTTAATAAACGCTTTTTCTTCTGGTGTTCCGTAAAGGTCTTTTCCGGCTATCAACTTGGAAGCAAGTTCCGGAAGTAATGTTTCACCGGCTTTAATAATGGTGTTAACGTTCCACATGAATAATCCGGAATTCCAATAAAACTCACCACTTTCTACAAAGACTTTTGCAAGTTCAAGTTCCGGCTTTTCCGTGAAAGTTTTCACTTTGTAGAAATTATCGCCATCCTGTTCGGCTATCTGGATATATCCATAGCCTGTTTCCGGGCGATTGGGTTTAATGCCTAATGTGAGTAGTTTGTCTGAATGTGAAACAAAATCAAGTCCCTTTTCAATTGCTTCCAAAAACTCCCCCTCTTTTAATATTAAATGATCCGAAGGCGCTACTACGATATTGGCATTTGGATTTAGTGCACGGATATGGTATGCTGCCCAGGCGATGCAAGGAGCAGTATTTCTTCTTGCCGGTTCCAACAGGATTTGGTCCGGATTCAGTTCCGGAAGTTGCTCTTGTACAAGATCCGAATACATTGCGTTGGTTACAATGAATATATTTTCAGTAGGGATCACTTTACTAAAGCGGTCGAAGGTTTGTTGCAACAAAGAACGCCCCGTGCCAAAGAAATCCAAGAATTGTTTTGGAAGTGTTTTGCGGCTGAATGGCCAAAAGCGGCTGCCAATGCCGCCTCCCATGATTACACAATAATTATCTTTACTTGTCATGTCGTAGACTGTTTTAAAAGTTTCTGCTAATGTACAATATATTCCTTTAACAGGGAAGCATTTGGAGAATGTTTTATATCTTTTCTCTCTTTTTTTTATTAAAACGCTTGCAGATTTAGAAAAAAGCTGTATCTTTGCACCGCATTTGAAACTAATTGCCCAGATGGCGGAATCGGTAGACGCGCTGGTCTCAAACACCAGTGGATTCACT
>OGFD01001163.1_pt1 | contig 14079 bp, 18 predicted proteins | sample 1570851 | NCBI WGS metagenome assembly OGFD01 (sample SAMEA2582077, study PRJEB24529) | metagenome | biome: Human gut stool | place: China | collected 2011
CTGGCGACGGCCTTGAATAGCCCAAGGATAGACTGGCTAGGGTGCTAGCCCCTAGCCCAGCCTATCCGCCCCACAAAAAATTCAACATTCAACACTCAACATTCAACATTCAACATTCAAAAAAATGAAAGCGAACACTTGGAAAACAATTCTTCAGATAGCCATCAGCATACTGACCGCTATCGCTACTACGCTCGGAGTAACGAGCTGCATGGGATAAAGAACATGGAGTCCACCTTATCATAATAAGCAGACTCAGCCATAAAAATGAAAATCGACCGCTCACCTCATTATGAGGAGAGCGGTCATTTTCGTTCTACCGAGAATTCCGGTCATGAAGGGTCAAAGTCATTAAGGGTCATTATCATTTTCAATCCCCCCAAAAGGGTCCGGTCATTAAGGTCACGGTCATTAAGGTCATTAAGGATTTCGGTTTTTCAAAAATCCCTCAATATCCCTCTATCTTATAAAATAAGGTTAAATCAAGTTCGCCCTGCCAACAAAATCCATCCATATAATAACTTTTCTGAATATTTTTTTGTATTTTTGCAGATATATTGCGCTGATATGGGAGTTGAGCATGGCTTATCCTCCTAGATTACAGGCGCATAATGAATAATCAAAAATTAAGTAAATATGGACATGGCAAAATATATAGGTGAGACTACTGAATACGATAAGAAGCAGGAAGTGGAACGCCGTAAAGTGAAAAGTTGGCTGAAGAGCGTCAGCGCCTTTGCCAATGGCAGTGGCGGTTGCCTATTGTTTGGTATTGCCGATGACGATACTATCATAGGGTTGACCGATGCCAAGACTGATGCCGAATTTATCAGCCAGAAAATTAAGGAGCGCATTGATCCTATGCCGCAAATCGACTTGAAGATAGAGCGTGTAGAAGACAAGGAATTGCTCATTCTTCAGGTGCATGGAGGCGAAGATACACCTTATTATTATATAGGCGACAGCGTTCTTGAAACCTTTGTGCGCATTGGCAACGAATCGGTTGTGGCTGATAGTACCGAACATAAGCGTCTGGTATTAAGAGGTCGCAACTCTTCATTCGATGCACGCCCAAGCGATGAAATGTTTGAAGATTATGCATTTTCCAAACTTCGCAGCCGCTATTATGCCTGGAATGGGCTTAGTTTCGACAAAAAACATTACCGTTCGTTTGGCTTGGTTGACAATAAGGGAATACTTACCTATGCCGGTCTGTTGATGGCAGACGAATGTCCATTGCGCCAAAGCCGGGTGTTCTGCACAAGATGGAACGGCAAGACAAAAGCAGGAGGAAGCATCGATGCTCTCGACAGCGCAGAGATTACAGGCGGACTTGTAACTCTTCTTGAAGACACCATGTCCTTCATCCGTCGCAACAATCGTACCCTTTGGTATAAAGAACCGATGCAGCGCATCGAGATCCCTCAATATATGGAACGTTGTGTGATGGAAGTTGTAGTGAATGCCTTGGCACATCGTGACTATCTTATCCAGGGTAGCGAGGTTCATGTAGATATGTACGATGACCGTATGGTGATATATTCTCCAGGTTCCATGCCAGAAGGAAGACTTATCCAGACGATGAACTTAGAAGACATTCCTTCTGTCAGACGCAATCCGGTTATCGCAGATATCTTTGCTCAGTTGGGTTATATGGAGCGTAAAGGTTCGGGCATGGGCAAAATCATCAAACCGATTAAAGCTCTTCCTTACTTTGAAGAAAAGATGCTCCCAACCTTCTTCTCCGACCGTGCTCAGTTTACTGTCACGTTCCCCAATATGATATTAGCATGGCAGGAAACTCATCCTGATATTGAGGTAAACTTTGTGGAAAACGAAGGTGTCCCTCAAGATGATACTCAAGGTGATACTCAAGGTGATACTCAAGGTGATACTCAAGGTGATACTCAAGGTGGCACCCAAGATGGCACTCAAAGCGATGACTTAGATAAATGGATAGAATATCAAGTAGCTGTTTATCCTAAGATAACAACAGGTGAACTGGCTCAACTATCAGGGAAAAGCATTATAACTATCAAGCGTCGTATCGCAAAAATGCCTCATATTCTGTATGTAGGTAGCGGCTATAGCGGTCATTGGGAAGTAAGGAAAAAGGAATGAAACAAAAACTAATCCTGCATCCATCCAATTTGCTACATAAAGGTACAGACAATAATTTATAAGAATGAAGAAGATATTATTCCTACACGGATTCTTCGCTACGGGCAGCTGTCCGATGGCGAGAGCCTTGAAAGAGGCGTTTGAGGGGACGGCGGTGGTGCTGACTCCCGACCTGCCATTGCACCCCAAGGAGGCACTGAAGGAGATTCGCTCCATCATCGACCGAGAGCAGCCCGACTTGCTTATAGGCAACAGCTGCGGCTCTTTCCTCGCCCAGATGCTGGCTCCGGTGGTGGGCATTCCTGCCCTGCTCGGCAATCCGTATTTCATGATGACGGAGTTTCTGAAGGAGCGAATCGGCGAGCATGAATACAAGGCACCGAGAAGGGACGGTAATCAGCAGCTGGTGATTGACGAGGCGCTGATAGAGGAGTTTGCGGAGCTGGAAGCCGTGCAGTTCGACCATTGCAACCCCTATTATAAGAATCGTGTGTGGGGACTTTTTGGTGAGCAGGACACCCTGGCTCACTTCTCCCCTCTCTTCCTGCAGCACTACAACCAAGCCTTCCATTTCCCTGGTGGTCATACGCCTACAGAGCAGGAGGTAAAGACCTGGTACGCTCCCCTTGCCCAGAAAATGCTGATGGAGTTTTCGGCAAAGGAAGAAAGATATTTCCAGCACTTCAAGGGCGGCAAATACAGATTCATCCATTCTGCCTTCGACTCCGAGACTCAGGAGCGCATGGTGGTTTATCAGGCTCTCTATGGAGACCAAGCCTATTGGGTTCGTCCAGAAAACATGTTCTTCGGGAAAGTTACAAAGGACGGCAGAACTTTTAATCGTTTCACGGAAATAGATAAATAATTATGGAGACATTTAATAATGTAATAAACAGTGGCCAGCTTGTTCTGGTCGATTTCTTTGCTACCTGGTGCCAACCTTGCAAGGCGATGCACCCCATTCTGGAGCAGGTAAAGAGTGTGTTGGGCGACCGCATCCGAATCATCAAGGTGGATGTAGACAAGTACGGCGTAACAGCAAGCCAATACCGCATCCAATCCGTGCCTACGCTGATGCTTTTCCGAAACGGAGAAGTATTGTGGCGCACAAGCGGTGTGGTAGATAAAGCCGAACTGCTGGCTACGCTTGATCCATTCTTGATATAAAAGATGAAAAGAATAATCTTATGCGCATAATAGGAAACTTACTTTGGTGGCTCTTCGGAGGTCTCGAAGCTGCCATCGGTTATTTCACCGGAAGTCTGGCTCTTGCATGTACTATCATCGGCATTCCGTTTGCAATACAGACATTCAAGATTGGCCTGCTCTGCCTATGGCCTTTTGGTTCTACGGTAAGAGAATCGAATAGTCCAACAGGTTGCATTCGCATTCCGCTGAATTTACTCTGGCTGATTTTCGGAGGTTTGTGGGCTTGCCTCATGCATCTGTTCTTCGGCTTTCTCTTATGTATCACCATCATCGGCATTCCTTGGGGTAAACAGCATTTCAAGATGGCCGGGCTTTCGCTCGCACCATTCGGCAAGGATGTGGAGTTAGGATTTTAAAGTGATAAGAAAAAAGAAGTTGAAGGATATGAATACATTACATAGTTGCCTCGCCTACTATCTCCTTGCTATCAATGCAGTTGCATTCATCGTGTACGGCATTGACAAATACAAGGCGAAGAAAGCCAAGTGGCGTATTCCTGAAGCCACGCTTTTGTTACTGGCTGTACTTGGAGGAAGCATCGGGGCATGGATGGGAATGAAAGTCTGGCACCATAAGACGATGCACAAGAAATTCAAATACGGCATTCCTGCTATTCTGCTGATACAGATTGCGCTGATGGCGTATTTACACATGAATAGATAACAAAAAAAGTACGAAGTATATGAAAAGTTTTGCACCAAAGCCGTGGTTTGCACCACAGCCTGTGCTGATTATCGGCACATATAATAAGGATGGAGTTGCCAACGCAATGAACGCTGCCTGGGCAGGACAGTGGGACATGAAGGAGATTATGATCTCGATGGGAAACCACGTCACCACAGACAACCTGAAGCTTGGCGGCGAGTTTACCGTTGCCTTCGCTACCAAGAAAACCATGGTGGCTTCTGATTTCGTGGGCATTGTTTCTGCCAAGAACGACCCGAAGAAGATGGAAAAGACGGGATGGAACATCGAGAAGGCGACTATGGTCAACGCTCCTGTGTTCACCGATTTCCCAATGACCCTGGAGTGCCGCATCAAGGAGAAGTACGACGAAAGCGAAACCGGTTATTATCTCGTTGCCGAAATCGTCAATATTCTTGTAGATGAGAAATATCTGGCTGAAGACGGATATCCAGACATGGAGAAGATGGAGCTGATTGTCTTCGACCCTATTCATCATAGCTATATCCAGCTGGGCGAGAAAGTCGGAAACGCTTTCTCCGACGGCAAGGCTTTGAAATAATCAACGTAATTTTAACGACTCAGAAACAATGAATCCAATAGCAATACGCCTGCTTTCGCAGCAGCTCATCTGCCCTCAATTTGATACTCCCCAAAAGGTGGTGTCTCATTTTGGAGCCATGCAAGCCCAGGATTACCGAATGGTAAGATGGGCTGTGACGATGCGTACTCGCAAACCTTCTTCCTTCGCATTCAAGAATGCATACGATGAGGGTGAGATAGTCCGTCTTCACCTGCTGCGTGGCACTTGGCAACTGGTTTCAAATGAAGACTATTGGTGGATGCTGGACCTGATTTCACCTAAGGCAACTTCTGTTGTAAAAGGATGGATGAAGAGCAATAAAATCAGCATCGATGATTCTGAGCTCAATCTGATTCACGAGATATTTGTTCAAAAAACCGATGAGATGCAGTCTGTAACAAGCAAAGACCTGAACGAGGCTTTGCTCGAAAAGGGCATCATCATGGACAGTCATCGCCTATCCTACCACATTCGCTTTAACGAATTGAACGGTACTTTTTGCAGCGGCAGTCTTCTTCCAACAAAGGCAACATACAGTCTCACGGAGAAGAAGATTCCCCGAACTGCCAGGCTGGAACGTGATGAAATGCTGATGCTTCTGGCAAGAAAATATTTTCAGAGCCATTCGCCAGCCACATTCGAAGATTATGTCTGGTGGTCAGGACTGAGCACTTCTGATTGCCAACGAGGCATTGAGTTGCTTGGTTCAGAACTGAGGATTGAAAAATGGAAAGACTATCGGTTCTATCTGCATGAATCATGTCGAACACGTGGATTCAGAAGTGGAAAGACTCATCTGATTGCTCCCTTTGATGAATATCTGATTGGTTATAAAAGCCGGGAATTAGTAATCCATCCACATCAAATGCCGTCTGCATACACTAATAATGGCATTTTCTTTCCTGTTATCGCCCATGATGGCAGAATTTGCGGCAACTGGAATCCTTGGGAGAAAAATCTCAACATCAGTTACTTTGATTCGACAGAAAAAGATTTGTCATTTGAGAAGCAATGGAAAATATTTAATGGAACGATAAAGAAGAAATAAATGACTATTGATACAACAAACCTCTGCTCGCATCTTCAAAAAAAGTTGTTTGAACCTGAGGGCGTATATTATCCTATCTGGCAAGCCATGCAGAACGATAAGGAGTTGACTGCCGCGGTTCGTTCACGACAGCTTCATATTTATCGTAATGGTAAAAAGATTCTCATTCTCGCTGGCAAGGCTCAGCCGAAGATTATCAGAGAGGATAAACTGAACGAATTGATTAAGAAAATAATATAGATGATTAAGAAAGAAGAAGTTATATCTTTTGTATGGCAGCATATTCTGCTGCTCGTATCGCTCTATGTAATGACTTTCGGAGTCGCAGCATGTGTGCGAAGTCAGTTAGGTTCAAGCGTTATTTCCACCATCCCTTACGTGATGGCTTCGGCAGGTAAGATGCTTGATTACATCCCAGGATGGACTATCGGCGGCTACACCATCATGATGAATGCGATCTTCGTGGTGCTGCAGATTCTGATTCTGAGAAGAAACTTCGAGTGGGTACAACTCTTCCAGCTCGCTATCGGCTTTATCTTCGGAATGTTCATAGACCTCAATATGGTGCTTACACAGTGGATGGTTTCAGAAAATATCCTGGTCAATGCCCTTGTGCAGATTGCCGGTTGCACCATTCTCGGTTTCGGAATTGCCATGGAGGTGAAGTGCGGCTCAGTAACCATGCCTGGCGAGGGCATTTCCATCGCCATTCACAAGGTTACCGGCTGGCCTTTCCCTAACGCCAAGATTCGGGTGGACATCACGCTCGTGGTCTTGGCCGTCTTGTTCTGTTTCCTGCTTCTCGGTTCATGGAAATGGGAGATCGTGGGCATCGGAACGCTCTTCGCCATGATCTATGTAGGTGTTACAGTTCGCCTATTCAACAAACATCTTGCATGGTTCGACCGCCTGCTCCACTATCGCCCAGGTTGCCGAAGATATGTTTACGGACTGGCACGATACATAAGAAGACAGATGTAACGTCAAGATTATTTAAGTTCAACGGATAAAAATAGATGAACATGAATTTTCCAGAAGTATATTCAGCAACAGGCATGATGGAGCTGATTCAGAAAATCGGCTTTCTCCCTCTTCTTGATAGCGGCATTGAAGGATTCTCTGCCGAAGATATCGTGGCAGAAGACTGCGGTTACGTAAGACTTCCTGAAGGCGGTTGGGACTGGCCGCTATGGAAATGGAAGGGCGAAATCGTTCAGGAAATGCCATGTATGTACGGAAAGTTCTTTAACAAGAAAGCAGGATTCATCAGCCAGGAATGGTGGCCGGACTTCTGTAACTACAGAAGAAGCAAATACCCTCGTCCGGATGAAGAATCGATAGAAGGAGCCATTCTCAGTACGCTTCAATCATCGGGCAGTCTCATCACGAGAGAACTTCGGGCAGCCTGCGGTTTCACGGGCAAGGGAATGAGAAGCAAGTTTGACGGTTATCTCACCCGACTGGAAATGGCGACTTACATCGTGACCGAGGATTTCATCTACCCTCGTGACAAGCACAATCATGAATATGGCTGGGGATGGTCGCTGCTCAACACTCCCGAAGATCTCTATGGCAGGGAGGTTTGCCAATGCAACCGCACTCCCCAGGAATCTTATCAGAGGATTTTCGAGCATCTGAAAGAAATCCTGCCTGATACCTCGGATAAACAGATCATTAAATTAATAGGATAAAGCTGAATTAAAAACATATTGATTATGAAGAAGATAAAGTTAAACAATGGCATGGAAATGAAGCGAATGCTTCTATGCATTCTGGTGTGTTTAATTACAACGTCTGCGTTTTGTGCAGAAAAACTGCCATTATCCATGTACGGTGTAGTTTATGATGTAGGACTTATGTTTGGCGGCAAGAATTTGTCTGTATCAAATTTTCGCAAAGAACAGGTGGTCTACGACATGAGCATCATCAAACATGTACTGAACTGCAATACGGTAAGAATTGAAGGCGAGAATCTTGACAGACTCTCCATTGCAACGGAAGAAGCACATAAGCAAGGATTGAAAGTGCTGTTCAACCCTTGGAAGATGGAAGCAGATTCAGCTACTACGGTAGACTACATGATTCGTGCCTCTAAGGTTGCAGAGAAATTACGTTTGAAAGGCGCTGATCTGATATTCGTTACCGGATGCGAATATACGCTATTCAACCGTGGTGTATTCCCTGGTGATACGTTTGATAAGCGAATAGCCTGGCTCATGAAACTCGGATCTATGCCAAATCCGATGGAGGAAATACAGGGCAAGAAACTCAACCTGATATTACAGTCAATGGCAAGCCAAGTGAGGAAAAATTACCATGGAAAGATTGTTTACTCTTCTGGGGCTTGGGAAACGGTAGATTGGACGAATTTCGACTATGTTGGAGTAGATTACTATCATAATAATGAATCTGATGAACAATATATTGAAGGTCTCAATCGCTACAAATCGATTGGCAAACCTGTTATCGTGATGGAAATGGGCTGTTGTGCCTATCAGGGGGCAGCAGAACGAGGTGGAAATGGTTTTTCCGTATTCAAGGGAGTTGACAGTAATGGCAACGGAATCTACGAGGGTGGCAAGAAACCAGTAAGAGACGAGAGCGTGCAGGCTGATTATATCTCAAAGAATATCGATTTGTTGCAGAAAGCTGGCGCATCGGGCATCATGGTCTATGTATTCTCCTACCCTATCTATCCATATAGCAAAACAGGCGTAGATTACGATATGGTAGCCTATTCACTTGTTAAAAGTTTCCCATCAACCGATGCTCGCAACAAGCAGATTCCTTCATGGGAACCCAAAGAAGCCTTTTATAGAGTTGGCGAAATATTCGGCAAGATAAAATCTAAGGAATAGAAACGGCTCATGTAAAAAGATGACGAGGTGTTGACGGGACAAATTAATAACAATATAAATTGGATAAAAATGAGAAAGGAATCAAGAGCAATGGATAGTGGGTGGGCATTGGAAGTAATGCACAAGGCTCCGTATATAACTGTCAGTTTTATTGACGAAGACGGCAAGCCTTATGGTTTACCCCTGTCACTCGCATCAGATGATGATGTGAATTGGTATTTTCATGGTGCCCTGGAAGGTGTAGTTCGCATCACGCTTACTGAACCGCCAACCGGCAAACGCAAGCAGTATGATAAGGAAGGCGTGGAGATGAAATATGGCAGAATGGAATAAACTCCGAAAAGGTAATATCTTCCGAAAATCAGGTATAAGAACATTAAGGAAATCTGCATACCTTTGCACCAGATTTAAAATATAAGATAAATATTAGATAGAATGAAGAAAATAATCGTAATTTCTACCAGTCTGCGTATTGGTTCAAACAGCGACATGCTCGCTGATCAGTTTATCGAAGGTGCTGAGGCTGCAGGTCATGAAGTGGAAAAGATTTCGCTTGCAGGAAAGGACATCAAGTTCTGCAAAGGCTGTCTGGCTTGTCAGAAGTTGGGCAAGTGTGTCATCAAGGATGATGTGAACGACATCATGCAGAAAGTGCTGAATGCCGATGTGGTTTGCTGGGCAACACCTATATATTATTATGAGATGAGCGGACAGATGAAGACCCTCATCGACCGCATGAACGCCATGTTCTCGCTCGACTACAAGTTCCGTGATGTTTACATGCTCTCTACTGCCGCTGAGAATGAACCGGAAGTGCCGAAACGTGCAGAAGCCGGACTGACTGGATGGATAGACTGCTATCCTAAGAGCCATCTTGCAGGCACTCTGTTCTGCGGTGGTGTTGACGCTCCACGTACCATTGAGGGCAACAAGAAATTGCAGGAAGCATACGAGTTAGGTAAATCAGTCAAGGGATAGAGACTCAACTATTGATTCTTATGAAACAAATTGCAACATTCATCATATTAACGACTTTTTCACTCAACATAATGGCACAACAGAAAATAGTACAGACAGCAGGGCGCACCCAACTGGGTGAGTTTGCCCCAGAGTTCGCCCACCTCAACGACGACATCCTCTTCGGAGAAGTATGGAGCCGCAATGATCTGCTTTCATTGCGCGACCGCAGTTTGGTAACAATCACTTCGCTTATCAGCCAAGGAATCACCGACAGTTCGCTGAAATATCACTTACAGTCGGCAAAGAATAATGGCATTACCCGTACGGAAGCGGCAGAAATCATCACCCACATCGCCTTCTACGCCGGCTGGCCAAAGGCATGGGCTGCCTTCAATCTGGCAAAGAAGGTATGGAGCGAGGACGTAAAAGGAGAAGAGGAAGTGAAAGGAGAAGATGCCAAGGCAGCTTTCCAGCGCGAGATGATCTTCCCTATTGGCGAACCGAACACCGCTTACGCCAAATACTTCATAGGCAATAGTTATCTTGCAAAAATCTCTGACAGTCAGATACCTTTCTTCAATGTTACCTTCGAGCCAGGTTGCCGTAACAACTGGCACATACACCACGCCACAAAGGGCGGCGGGCAAATGCTGGTAGGTGTAGCCGGACGTGGCTGGTATCAGGAAGAAGGCAAACCTGCACAGGAGATTCTCCCAGGCACAGTCATCCATATTCCAGCCAACGTAAAGCATTGGCATGGTGCTGCAAAAGACAGCTGGTTTGCCCACCTCGCCTTTGAAATACCTGGCGAGAACACCTCCAACGAGTGGCTGAAGGCTGTGAGCGATGAGGAATATAACAAGATTAAATAACTGAACTTTTGCATGTGGGGAAAGTTAGAGAGAAGTTAATTTCCCCACATGAGAAACTTGAATCACATAAATATCGTATTCAACAAATCTTTATATTTGGGAATCCATTGTTCTGCCTTATAATCATAAAATTGATGATCGGCATTAATGGCGAAGGGAACTCCATATTTATCAAGCTGCTGGGTCATGAATGATGCAAATCCTGTCTGTTCCTTTACACTATAATTATCGCCTTTGTTGTAATCGCCAGGCATCCAAGCCCCAACCCAGGTGTAAATACCGGTTTCCTTTTGCCAATCAACAGCCACCTTGATGCTTTTCTTTATCTTTTGCTTTTCCTCTGCCGTACCTGTAGTCCAGCGTTTTTTGTCGTTCGACTTGCTGGGACCAGCTGCAAAGAAATGCCATTCAGCCATCAGATAGCCATTACCCGACGAAGGAATCTTCAAGTCTTTAAGACCTTCCGGATGAGACAGTTTCGGAGGTGCTATAAAGATGATTCGCTTGGGATTAGTCTTGCGAATAGCCGTAACACAATCCTCATAAAGGGAGTTGAGTTCCGCCACATCTTTTTTTACTTGATCCGAAGGTTCTACAATCAAATCAAACGAAACCATTGGTGAGAGTTCCTTGCATCTTTCAGCCATCACCTTCCACCACTCTACCACTTTCTCATGCTCCACGGCATTCGGATTCTCCTTGTATGGTTTGGCGGAGAAGGCTATAATTGGAATCAGCTCATTCTGCATGCAGGTATTGATCTGCGAAAACAGTCTCTTGAAATCCTCATCCGTGAAATGATAATGATGCAGGCGGAATCTTACATGCCTGATGCCTTGCTGTGCAAATCTCTTAACTGCCGTCTCCGAATAGGCACCATATTTATTTTTCTCACTTCTTCCCCACCAATCAACATCGATTCCCTTCTTCAGCATCTGCTGATAATCGCGTGGAGCGATGGCAGAAGGTTGGGCGTTAACGATAAATGCTGTCAAAGTCAGCATCAGACTTATAAATAATCTTCTCATAATGCTATTGTTTCTTTTTTATATTATTTGTCGTACTCACAATATTTAGACCTTCAAAAGATACAGAAGTAAAAAATAAAAAAGTAACTATTCACTTGCGAAGCTTGAATAAAGGTTAAATCAAGTTAGCCCTGCAAACAAAATCCATCCACATAATCACTTTTCTGATTATTTTTTGTATTTTTGCAGATATATTTCGCCAACATGGGAGTGAGCATCGCTTATCCACATTACTGGTAATACTTTCCGAATTTCAGGTATAAAGAAATATAGATAATGTGCGTATCTTTGCACCCGTAAAAGAAATTAGAACGTTTTAGAAATTTAAAGCATAGGATTATGAAGGAATTATTCTTTAATACCATACAGGAGTTCAATGACTACATTGGGGTGAAAACACTTCATCCTCTGGTGAGCATTGCGCGTCTAGAGAACACTGCTCCGATACAGGAGTCTGTGAATCACTACGGACTTTATGCCCTCTTCCTGAAGGAAAACAAGGGGTGTAAATTGTCATACGGCAGAACAGAATATGACTTTGACGAGATGACCGTAACCTCGTTTGCTCCAGGACAATCGATTAAGGTAGAACCCGTTCCAGGAGTTCCGATTGCCAAATATACGGTGTTGGCTTTCCATCCCGAGTTGCTCAACCGCACCCAGCTTGGCAGGAACATCTCCCGCTATGAGTTCTTCGACTATACAAGCAACGAAGCATTGCATCTATCCGCTGCCGAGGTAAATATCTTCCGTGACGTACTCTCTATGATTGGGCAGGAACTCGAGCATCCTATAGATAAGCATTCGCGTGAACTTATCGTTTCTAACATCGAGTTGCTGCTGAACTACTGTCTGCGCTTCTACGACCGCCAGTTCATCACACGCGAGGAGATCAACCACTCAGTGGTCAAGAAATTCATCTTTCTGCTCGATGAATACATTGCCAAGAAAGCGGAGCGTAAAGGATTGCCTACCGTAGCCTACTTTGCCGACAAATGCTGCTATTCTACCAAATATTTCGGTGAATTAGTCAAGACAGAGACAGGCAGAACTGCCAAGAGTATGATCAACGACCGACTGCTTTCTGCAGCCCGCCAACTGCTTGTGGATGAAACCTTAACCATCACGCAAATCAGTCAACACCTGGGCTTTGAGTATCCTCAGCACTTCATCCGCTTTTTCAAGGCGCAGACGGGAAAGACTCCAAGCGAGTATCGCAAAACTGCATAGATAGTAAAGAAATAGAAAGGAAAAAACGAATATCTATCTTAAACCTTTGCGGATGATCTGCGTCTAATTTCTGTATGATGTTCAGATAATGATGTTCAGACTCATACAATGATGTTCAGACATTCATCGCAAATAGAAATTATAAACTTTTAATTTTGTGGTTTATGAAAAGAATGATAAGAATTTTGATGATTGCCATTTGCTGCATGCTAACATGCAATATGGCAGCAAATGCAGGCAATGACAAGCCTATCGCCGTTAATGCACTCCCGATAAAGGCTCAAACCTTACTCAGCAACCATTTCAACAATCAGAAGGTGATGCTTGCTACCATTGAGACGGGGGTTATCAACAAGAGCTATGATGTGGTTCTGCAGAACGGAACCAAGCTGGAATTTGATAAGAAAGGCAATCTCACAGAGATTGACTGCAAGCAGGGAAAAGTGCCAGCCAAGCTGATTCCGCAGGCCATCAGAAACTACCTGAAGGAGAATTATCCAGCGCAAGCGGTAAAGAAGATTGAAATGAACAAGAATGAATACGAGGTAGAACTGGCTAACGGATTGGATTTGACCTTCAACAAGCATTTCCAATTAATAGATATTGACTGATTATCAAGTTAACTGAACTTTCGCATATCAGGAAGCTAAGTTTCGCCAGTGGTTTAACTACGGGCTGAAAGCCCAAAAGCAAAAAAAATCCCAGTCAGGATAAAACCTCGACTGGGATTCTTATTTTAAATCTCTCTCTTATTTTTCACATCTATAAAATATGATTACTTCAAACCACGGTTGATAAGGGTTGTGTTGAGAAGCATCACGTACTTACGATACTGACTGTTGTTCAAGATAACGTGCATGTACTTGAGATCCTTCAAAACTGCCTTGTCAATCATTGCAGAACGATCCTCACCCTTTGCTGTTGCAGCATTCATCATGTCTGCGGTGAAGTTCTTGTGTACATCAGCTACAGCCTCTACCTGGTCGATGTTCAAGCTCAAAGCATCTGCCATGCTAGACATGTTAACGTTCATGTTGAAAGCTGCTGTTGCATTTGTCTCCTCTTCAGCTGCGAAAGTAGTTGTTGCCATTGCAAACATAGCTACTGCTAATACCATAATCTTCTTCATAATCTTTTTACCTTTCTTTAATTTGTGAGCCTTGCACATCCGTAGACGCCGGCTCTGTTAAACATTATCCTATAGTCTTTTTCTTTAAGACGCTGCAAAGATACGAACTTTCCTCAGTGTACGCAAACATTTCTTGGGATATTTTCAGTTTTCCGTCTATTTCTTGACTTAAATCAACAACAATACACCCAAAAAGGCGTCAGAACGTTAGAGATATTACATTTTCTCTATCATTTTGTAATATCATCGAAAAAAAAGCCCTTTTTCTTCGTTTATACCAATTATTATTTGTACCTTTGCAGAAGATTCAACCTATAAAACAAGCAAAATGGTACAGGAAAATCATATAGACAAGGC
>OGFD01001166.1_pt1 | contig 14062 bp, 8 predicted proteins | sample 1570851 | NCBI WGS metagenome assembly OGFD01 (sample SAMEA2582077, study PRJEB24529) | metagenome | biome: Human gut stool | place: China | collected 2011
GGGCCATGCGGTTTGCCGAGGAACAGCAGGTGCCCATCCTGCTCGACTATTAAGCAAAGGAGAAGAAGGGGCGGAACCTGCTGGGTGGGGCTCCGAGACACAAAAACCAGAAAGGAAATAGAAATTTATGTATTTCCCTAGTGATATGAATTTCCAGTATTTTTTCTTTTCCACTTACATCGGGGATTTCCTCCAAATGATCCCCATTGCCCTGCTGACCTGCGTTGGCTTCACGATATATAAAAAGTGGAGGGAGCCGAGCCGCCCCCTGTGGTCTGCCGTGTTGATGTCATTGTTTCCGGCCTATCTTTTCTCCCTCATTGGGCTGACCCTATTCTCGCGGATGATCGGAGACGCCTATTATATTCTCTTCTATCATCAGATGCCTTGGCCAGAGGGAGAGGGAGGCTACCGGTGGCTTTCCCTGATCTACGACTTTAAGCTGGACTTTTTCCTGGATTTCAGCGCGGAAAATCTGGGTAACATCCTTCTTTTCCTGCCCTTTGGAATCCTGTATCCCCTGTTCCGCCCAGGGAGCACCTGGCAGCGGACGTTTGCCTTAGGTGTCTTGACCTCCCTGGTTATCGAAAATATCCAGCCTCTTATGGACCGCAGCTTTGACATCAACGACATTGTCCTCAACACGATTGGCGTAGCGGTATCGACAGTGGTATTCTTTTCCCTGCGCCGTTTTTTTGGGCGGAAAGATGATAAAAATTAGCCCGGAGGTGGAGACCGTGGAACAAAAACGCCCGGCAGATATATTTCAGGAGCTTCTGGACTACCTATGGAACGGCCTGGGCCTGGAGGAAAAGGGCTGGAAGCGTCTGAAAAAAGGCGACTTCAAAAAGAAAATGAAAAACGGGCTGACCTATCAGATCTGGTTTGACCGGAGCCGCTACAACTACATAGACTACGAAATCGGCCATGGGAATGTGGAGGTGGGCTTCACAGGCATTGACGATGATATCCACGTCGGAGCGGTTCATCAGGTCTTTCAGGATGCCAAACTGCTTTTTGGTACCAGCAGACACCAGATTTTCATTATCTATCTTTTTGTATTAAGGTCTACAGCAATCTAATCCCACGTTAAAACGAGAAAATGCTTAATTGTTCTCCTCAAAGTTCTCTACCTGTTCCATGACCTTTTTGAGAACTTCGGGGCTGTACTGCGGGGGATATCACGCTTTTCAAAGAACGAGCCGGAGTTGCGCGCAGCGCGCAGATAATCCCGGCAGTTAAACAAAATCTAATCAAGGTTGAGAGCTTTTTCTTCAGCCTTCGTCTTTGCCATGGCGTTTTTCTCCAATCTGAAAATTACAAATTGCGGACAAAAAGGACGCATTGTTGTGGCAAGCAGTGCAAGCTGGTACCAACTTGCAATTTTTGAATCCGATTTCTAAAAATCAAATTCAAAATGCTTGTTGGGCTGTGCCCAAACCCCTTGTGTTCTGCATCCAGTGGATGCAGGCTGCACATTTTTGAAAAATGCTTTTTAATCTGAGTGCCGATGCCTGTGGTATCGGCACTTTTTGCACAGATGGATTCCCGGAAGCAGAAAATAGTGCTATGCAGCACATCCGGGATTGTGCTATACTTGATTTACATAAACTTGTTTGTCCTAAAAAGTTGGAGGTGTTCATGGCAACACGAACCATTTGTTTTCCCATATCCGGCTATCCCTATTGCAGAGAACAGCCGGTGACATTCACATGGATAAAAGGCAGCAAGCGGCAGAATATCCGTGCCGTCCATGATGCCGTCCATACAACAGACCCTGATGTTTCGATTCTGGAAGTCAGCTCTGCATCCGTTCAGCCGGAGGGTGAAGCTGTTTCTTCTCTGCGGCTTTTGCTGCATCTGGATTCTGTTGCGCAGGATGTACCCATCAGCACGGTTTTTGAAGCCACCAAAGTGTTTGAACATGGTGGGCCATTCGCTGACCTTCTGACCTGTGAGCCACCCAAAGTCCATAAGGACACTCGGCTGCGAACCAGTGGAGAGCTGCTACGTTACTCTCTGGAAGGAAACGAGTATCCGACAGAGCCGTACATGGATTCGTTCTTTGAGTGGCTCTACTGCCGTGCGTTGAAGCAGTTCCCGGAAAAGGCGGAGCCGCTGAGCAGATATAATGCTTTTTCTGATATTGCTGCCGCAGCGGATTCTAAAAAGTATTATGGTGATTCCTCACGGGCGGCTGCGATTTATGTGGGACTTGCAGCGGCAGGAAAACTTTCGTGCATCGATTCCTATGAATTATTTATTGCTGAGGTCTATACGGAGCCGAAACCTTTGCCCAAGTCTGGAAAATCTGAGGCTGCTTCAAAAATGACACCCGAAGTTTCTGCACCAGCAAAGGAGACTCCGGCAGACGAGTTGCCGCAGCCCGATAACGCAAATGCGGAAGTGATTCCGGACGCTGCGCAGATGGAGCATATCCTTGAGCTGCCCAAAGCGACCTGTCTGCTTCTCTCTTTGGCAAAAAATGCTGGCCTTTCTGCAAATAGTTCCAGTGAGCTGACATATAAGGGAAAGGAATTCCTTCTTGACGCTTATCAGATAGCGCTGAAAAATAAAACGCTCCAAATCAATATCCAAAAGAACAAAATCACATTTCCGATGGAGGAACCGGACAGCGGATTTCATGCAGTTGGTGTGTTGACCCGTTCGCCTGCTTGGGAATACGGATGGAAGTTTAACTATCTGACTGAGAATACATCCGGTGCAGAAAAGTCCGAAGTTAAAGAAAAAATCCCTCCGAAGCCTTTGACCGCATTGGAGCATCTGGAACGCTGTGGGTATAGAATCGTTCAGCAGGTCGTACCGAAAAAACTTCCGCCGATTGCCATTCAGCGGATGGCATGGAAAACAGGCGAAGCTCTTTGCGACCCGGTAGTGGTGGATTTCTTGCAGTTTATTCGGACACATATGCAGAGTGACGGCTCTTTTTCGTTTCGTATCCCAAAGGGTACTTCCAAGAATTCGTTTGCCACACTTTCGGAAATCGCTCAGACGTGGGATAAAATGGGACTTTTTGCATCCATTGTGATCTATCCGCAGAATATCGTCTATGAGCTTGCGCAAAATGAGACTGTCCGGCATTTCCTGAGCGGGAAGTGGCTGGAACTTTTTGTGGAGCATCAGGTTCAGCAGATTTTGAATCGCTATCAGGAGGAGCAGGGCGCAGAAGTTTCGCTTTGCTCCAATGTGATTCTTTCAGAAGCGGCATCCGCAGGGAGCACGCATGAACTGGATGTTGCGTTTTCCATCAACGGAAAATTCTTCTGGGTGGAAGCCAAATCGTCCAGCCGAAGCATTGATTATGGAAAATATGCTGCTCTGTGCGAAAAGCTGAAAGTAACCTCCGACCGACTGCTTTTGGTCAACAGCGATTTGTCCGTTGAGGAGTGTGAAGGCGTTTCTTACTTCTGGAATTATCGTGTTGCAAATTGTGCAACGATTACGGGGGAATTGGAAAATATGGTTGCCAAACAAATTGAAACTGCCGGAAAAGCCGTTCCAAGTACAGACTGAGCAATAAGCAAAAAAGACCCTGAGAACCCTGCCGGATAAGCGGCAAAGTTCTCAGGGACTGTTTTATCGGATCTGCTCGACTTGCTTGGAGTCCTTTTCCTCCGCAAAGAACAGTTCCACATTCTTCTGTGCTTTTACGATTTCCTGCATCTCATCCCGTGTCTTTCGGTACTCTGGGTAGAGTGCTTTTTTCTTGGTGAGCAAAGCCGAATATTCTGCATTCAGGTCTTTCACTTTGGGCAGCTTTTTCAGGCCGGATTCATTGAAAGCGGCTTTCGCCGTCTTATGCAGCGTGACTTCTTCCCGGTGCGCTTCCAAAAATTTGGAGCTGTACCCGGATTTGCGGTAAGCATCGTATACAGGCCGGGTCTTGGCATAGTTGACGATGTGCGCCCGGAGGACGGCGATTTCTGCCATACGCTTCTCGGCGGCCTTGATGGAATCGCCCAGTTTGTGATAGCGAGAAAGTGCAGCATCAGCACGCTCTTTCAGGTCATCCGCACTGCCGATTTTCTGCTCCTGCAAAAAAATCAGCGTTTTGGACATCTCTTTCAAGTTGTACTTCTTCGCCCAGCGTTCGTAGCCGCCACCTTTGCCCTTGGCAAGTTTTGCTTGAATGTCAACCAGCAACTGGAACGGCTGCTCTTTGGGAGGTTGCTTCTGATGTGGGCGGTGTTCGGCTTTTCCGGCAATGACTGCTTTGATTTCATCCTCGCTGTACCCGGCACCCAGTGTCTTTAACCGGATAAAGCGTTTCTGCCGTGCGCCTTTAACGGAAGTGTATTTGCCGCGTTTGATTTCATAGCCCTGCTGTTCCAGCTTTTGCAGAAAATCTTCGTAGTCGGTGGGCTTCTGCTGCAAAATCTCGTCGATTACACTGCACAGCCGGTCGCGGTTGCTCTCCTTTGGTGGGTAAGTGATGCGCTTCTGCCGTTCCCGGTAAGGCTTCTTTTCAATGACTGACAGCTGATGCTCCAGACAAATCAGGTCGCTCAACCGCTGCACTGCCAGACCGGAAAAGAAAAAATCCCGGAATTTTCTTGTGCCGTCCAGAGTGGTCGAGTTATAGATAATGTGATTGTGAATGTGTTCCCGATCGGTATGCGTTGCAACGATAAAAGCGTGTTTGCCTTTCAGAAACCGGGAGGCCAACTCATAACCGATGCGGTTTGCTTCTTCAGCCGTAATTTCACCAGGTCGGAAAGATTGCCGTATCTGATAGGCGATAATGTTACTTTTTTGGCTGCGCCCGGTGGCCTGCTCGTACAGCTTTTTTGTGAGCATGAACTCCTCGTCCACAGTAAGCGGGCTGCATTGATAGCTGCTGACAAGTTCGCCTTTTTCAGTCTTGTCAGGATTCTGTGCATAGTTGGTGCGGTCTTTCAGGCAGGCGGCAATAGATTTTCCTTTGTGCTGATGCAGTGCGATCAGACGAGTAGCAGCCAGAGCAGATCACCTCCTAAATGAAAAAGCCGCCCGAAGGCGGCAAGAAGATTCAAAATCAAATCAGGTCCCGGAGCCAACCGCTGAATTTCTCAACGCCCTCCACCATTGCAGTTGCGCCGACAAAAAGGACAAAGCAGAGAAATTCGGCAACCAGCAGAATCAGAAATTGATCCCAAGTCTGGCGGTAGACGGTGTAGATGCCGCAGCCAAAGATATACAGCATCAACGGCGCGACAACATAGCTGGACAGAGTAAGCAGCCACTTTGCCATCAGAGCCAGAAAAGCCACGAACAGAGAGATCGGGGCAAGCATCATCTTGAATAAAAACCTCATATCAAACACCAGCCTTTCTTTTTCGCCCCTATTATAAAGGTATCGCCCCTTGCCTTGCAAGGGTGTCAACCGTTATGTAAACCCGCAGCCTCCTACTGCGGGAAATTTTTTAGAGTTCGGTGAGTTTGGCGAGAAGTTGCTTGCCAATAGCTATCAGCTCATCCAACCGACTACGCAAGTCCTCTAAATCGGCGGCATAGAGCTGCCCGCTTTCACTGGCCCGTTTCGCCACCTGATTCAGGTTGTTGCTGCAATTCTGAAGAAGGTACGCCATCCGACGCAGCTGTGGTAAATCAAGATTCAGGCAGTAACCATCCAGAGCCATTTTTCGCAGATAAGAGCCAATGCTCAAAATACCGCAACTTTCCATCTTCTGACGAATGCGTTCCAGTTCGACTTTGCTGACACGAAAATGGATCTGCTGGTCACGGTGCTCCGTCACCGGGCATCACCATCCTTATCCAAGTAAGATTTGAATGGTCGGACAGGCTCCACTTTATCAGCCTTTTCTTCCAGAGCTGCCAGCACAGAGGGGCGGGCATCCGGCTTTTCTTCCGCTTCGGGTTCTGTCCGGCTGGACTGATGCTCCATGTTCAACAGCGCATCCAATTCTGCAAGGCGGGCAGATTTGGTTTGCAGTTCTTCCTCCTGCGCAAACGGCTTGGCGATTTCAACCTCTGCGGCCTGCTTCTGCTGTTCCAGAGAATCCAGTGCGGCATCAGCATCGGCAATGCGGTCGGCAAAATTGCCGATGGCATTGTCCAGACGGACGATGTTGCCGCGAGGGTCATCGCCCAGCGGTACCGGATAACTCAGCTCGCCGCGGAGAACGATTTGATGCTCATTCTTGAAACTGTCAAAGCGAATGTTCAGCTCAAAGCCGCGATAGGTGCCCAGCAGCATCATATCCGCATTCGGCATCTCCTTGCAGGCGAGCATCAGCCGCTCACCAGCTGCTTTTTTCTCATCGAACACCATGCCCTTGATCGTCATGCCGCAGAAGTTCTCCTTATCCTGCGGGTGTGCGTCTGCGATTTGGGCATCGTTTTTCAGAGCCGCAATACGGTTCTTCGCTTTCTGAATTTCCTCCGGGTAATGCTTGAGCAGCTTATCTTCCAGACGATATTTCTGGTTCTGGTAATCCGAGCGCAGCACCTTGAGCTTTGCTACCTGCACATCCAGATCCATCTTTTCCCGGATGCGCGGGTCGCCTGCGCATAGGGCCTTGACCTCGGCATACGAAAGAGCCTGCTCATCCACATCATCACAGGAGCGCATCGGAGATTTGCTCGTCATGATCTGCGAAATAAACTTCTGCTTGTTTTCCAGCGTTTGCCAGAGGTAGGCATCGAATGTCCCCTCCGTGACGTAATTATAGACGTAAACTTGTTTGTTTTTGTTGCCCTGACGGATGATTCGGCCGTTGCGTTGGGTCATATCGGACGGTCGCCAGCCTACATCCAGATGATGCACGGCCACCAGCAGGGTCTGGACATTGGTGCCTGCGCCCATCTTTGCAGTGCTGCCCAGCAGGACACGCACCTTGCCGCTGCGGACTTTGGAGAACAAATCCGCTTTCTTACCTTCAGTATCAGCGTTGTGGATGAACTCGACCTCCGATTCCGGCACCCCGGCGGCAAGCAGCTTTGTGCGAATATCATCGTAGACATTGAACGAGCCGTCTCCCTTGGGCGTGGACATATCGCAGAAAATCAGCTGCGTCAGATTATCCTCTTTGGTTTCGTTCCAGATACGCAGAACATTGTCGACGCAGGCATTCAGCTTGCTGTCCGGGTCATCCGGGGTGAGCGGATTCATCAGCCGCTGGTCAAGGCCGATTTTACGTCCGTCCGAGGTGATCTTCAGCATATTGTCCACCGAGGGGTCAACCGCACCGCTATGCACCTCAGCAGCACGTTCGCTCAGGGATTTCACCATGTCCTGCTGGATTTCCGAGGGTTTGACCACGACAGTTTCAAACTTGGCTTCCGGAACAGGCAGATGCAACTGGTCGGAAGTCTTGATGTCCGCTGCCTCCTTGAACATATTCATCAGCTCCGGCAGGTTAAAGAACTTGGCAAAACGTGTGCGCGCACGGTAGCCGGTTCCTTCCGGCGCAAGCTCAATGGCCGTGGTGGTCTCGCCAAACGTAGAAGCCCATGCATCAAAGTGGGTCAGTTGTTTCTGCTGGAGAGTGCTGTACTGCAAATAGCGCATCAGGGTGTACATTTCCGTCATGGAGTTGCTGATGGGCGTTCCCGTTGCGAAAATCACGCCGCGCCCGCCAGTCACTTCATCCAGATAACGACACTTGCCGAACATATCGCTGGACTTCTGTGCTTCGGAGGTAGAAAGGCCAGCAACATTGCGCATCTTGGTGTAAAGATATAGGTTCTTGTAGTTCTGGCTCTCGTCCACAAATAACCTATCTACGCCTAATTGTTCAAATGTGACCACATCATCCTTGCGGTCGGTGGACTGTAGCTTTTTCAGTTTCACCTCCAGTGTTTTCCGTGTCTTTTCCATCTGTTTCACGGTAAAATGCTCACCGGACTGTTCTTTGGCCTCTGCAATGGCATTTTCGATTTCCTCGATCTGATCTTCGATGATCCGTGCCTGCCGTTCCGCAGAAAGAGGGATTTTCTCAAACTGCGAGTGGCCGATAATGACGGCATCGTAGTCGCCGGTTGCGATGCGGGCGCAAAAACGCTTTCGATTGGCGGGTTCAAAGTCTTTCTTGCTGGTAACGAGCAGCTTTGCATTGGGGTATAGCCGCAGGAACTCGCTGGCCCACTGCTCGGTCAGATGGTTGGGTACCACGAACAGGCTTTTCTGACACAGGCCCAAACGCTTAGATTCCATTGCCGAAGCTGCCATCTCAAAACTTTTGCCGGCACCCACCTCGTGGGCGAGCAGGGTGTTCCCACCATAAAGCACATGAGCAACTGCATTGCGCTGATGTTCCCGCAGATTGATCTCCGGGTTCATACCGACAAAATGGATATGGCTTCCGTCATACTCGCGGGGCCGGGTACTATTGAACAATTCGTTATACTGCTTCACCAGCAGATTCCGCCGCTGCGGGTCTTGCCAAACCCAGCCTGCAAAGGTATCCTTGATGGCCTGCTGCTTCTGCTGGGCAAGCATCGTCTCCTTTTGGTTCAGGACACGCCGCTCTTTACCGTCCTCCTCAATGGTATCATAAATGCGGCAGTCCCGCAAATTCAAGGTGTCCTCCAAAATCTTGTAGGCGTTGGCCCGGTGGATGCCGTAGGTTTCGGTGGACATGATATCATACATTCCGGCGGCAGATTTGTTGCCGATGCGCCATTCGGACGTAAATGGAGAGTAGCGGACTTGGATCAGGTTGTTATAGCGGATGCGGTAGGGCGGCTGAAAAGTCTCCATCATAAACTGCTGCACAATGGCGGGATTCAGCCATGTGGCACCCAGTCGGATGTCGATTTCTGATGCTTCAAGGTCCTTCGGCTGCGCTTTGGTCAAAGCCTCCACATTGATCTTGAACTCCGGGTGGCTTTCAGCGGCAAGCTGAGCCATGCGCAGTTTATTCCGCACATTGCCGGAAAGATACTCGTCCGCAGGTTGCCAGCCGGCTTCCGGGTCGTCTGCATCGGCGGCGGGATCTTTGAAAATCACACCGGACAGTTCGGTGGTAATGCGCCTGTACTCGCCGGGTGTGCCCAGCAGTTCTGCCATATAAGGCAGGTCTACTTTGCCGTGTTCCCCGATGGACACTGCCAGTGCTTCACTGGGGGTATCCACGCTGGTGACAACACGCTCTGGCCGAATCGTCCGCTTGGTGAACATATCTGCCTTGGACTTAAGATTTTTATTCTCGTCCAGATTCTCCAGCGAGCAGAGCAGATAGTAGGAACTGTCATCATCGAACAGGCGGGCATTTTTCTTGTCGTTAATCAGGCCGTATTTTGCAGTAAAGGCATCGTAGGCGGCGTTCAATTTTGCTTGCGATGCCTTAATGTCCTCGTCCGGGAAGTCATTCAGCTGCTGCTGAATCAGTTCGTTGACGATCTGCCGCAACTCCACCATACCAGCTACACGGCCTTTGGCGTTGTCGGACAGTTCAATCTGCGTCATGATAGAGTTCTCTCGGTAGTAGATCTCGCCATCAACAACCGTATAGCTAAAATTCTTCACAGTTGGGTCTGCAGGCAGCGTTTTGCGCTGTGCTTCCGCATCTGCGACGTCCGGGGCAGCAATCTCCACCGCAGTGTAATTGCCCTCAATATGCTGTACCGCTTCTGCAAGCTGGTCTGCCAGCACTGCACCCTCAATGGGTGCAACGGTCAGGTCGTGACCGTACTGGGTGCTTTCCAGTTCCAAATTTCCCAACACCATTTCCGGGTGGTCTACGAAATACTGGTTGATGGCAAAGCCGTCCTCGGTCTTGCCAAGCTGTACCCAGTCCGGCTCATGGTCGATGGGGCGGTCACGCTTCTGCAAAAAGATAATGTCGCTGACAACATCTGTGCCAGCGTTGGCACGGAACGCATTATTCGGCAGACGGATGGCACCCAGCAGATCGGCACACTCCGCCATGTGCTTGCGGGCGGTGCTGTCCTTGCTGTCCATAGTGTAGCGGCTGGTGACAAACGCCACTACGCCGCCCGGTCTGATTTGGTCGATGGCTTTCGCAAAGAAATAATTGTGGATACTAAATCCCAGCTTGTTGTACGCCTTATCGTTGACCTTGTAGTTGCCGAAGGGAACATTACCCACCGCCAAATCGTAGAAATCACGGCGGTCTGTGGTCTCAAAGCCAGCTACGGTAATGTCAGCCTGCGGGTACAGTTTTTTCGCAATGCGCCCAGTGATGCTGTCCAGTTCCACACCGTACAAGCGGCTGACCTGCATGGTGTCCGGCAGCATTCCAAAGAAATTGCCTATACCCATGGACGGCTCCAGAATGTTACCGCTGTGGAAACCCATGCGCTCCACGGCATCATAGATACTACGAATGACGGTAGGGCTGGTATAGTGGGCGTTCAGGGTGCTGGAACGGGCAGCAGCGTACTCATCCTCGGAGAGCAGCCCTTTCAACTCTGCATATTCCTTTGCCCAACTATCTTTGCCGGGGTCAAAGGCATCCGCCAGACCGCCCCAGCCCACATATTGCGAAAGCACCTGCTGCTCCTCGGCGGTGGCACCACGATGCTCCTGTTCCAGCTTGAACAAGGTGCGGATGGCTTCAATGTTCCGGGCATATTTCTGCTTTGCGCCGCCTTCGCCTAAACGGTCGTCCGTGATGCGGAAGTTCCCGGCAAGTTCAAGTGTGGGGCGTTCCGCTTCAACTGTGGGCGATTCTGTGCTTATCGTCTGAATTACAATGTCAAACGGCAGATTGTTTTCCTTGGCGGGGTATACGGCAACCGTTTTTTCAGTACGAACTGGCCGGGTAGAATTTGGTTCGTTCTGCCGCAAGCCCTCCTCGAATTGTTGCTTATTGACAACTTCGTTATCCCATGACTGCCCGTGCGCACTGGTGTCGATGCGCACATCCGTTTCACCCACATAGCCAACTTTCCCCTCAATAGTTCGAGTGGGGAGTTCGACCACAACATTGTCACCGACCTTGTAATCGGGCAGGGGGTGTCCCATCATATCCTGCTCCTCGTACAACTCCCGGACAAGAGCCAGCGGTTCCTCCCGGAAAACTGGCATCCGCATTTCTGCCAGTGCCACATCCTGCAGGGTAACGCTGTCCTTATCAAAGTTTACCGTATCCACCCGGAAGGCACGCCCTTCCATGTGGACGGTGGCTCCCAGCGGCAGATAATCTTCCCGGCGCAGATACTTGGTCTGGTGGTGGGTGCCGTCCTCGTTCAGTCCAGCAAGGTAAATATTTTCGCCGCACTGCCACAGCTGCTTGGCACGGTGCGCCCACTGGTCGCGGGGAAAGCCGATGACCGGGACGGTGCCCAGTGCTGTTTCTTTTTCCAGAAGTTTGCCGCCCAGAAGTTCACTGACTTTTTGCGCGTCATCTGCGTAAAACTCAAACTGTCCGTTCTGCTCAAAGCCCACCAGCGCATCCGGGTGCTGCTCCTTCAGGGCATTGTACTCGGTGGCGGCATCCAGCGGCAGCAGTGCCGGGTATTCCTTCGCCTTGCTGTGGTAGTGCTCCAGTTCTTCATCCGTGATACTGACCAATTCCGAGAAATCCAGAGCTTCCAGTTCAGTTTCGGTCAGATCTTCCAGACTTTCGTACTGCCGCTCGTCGATAAGCACTTCACCCAGATACCGTTCCACCCGGTATCCCACCAAATCCACATTAACTTGAATGGGAATATCCTCATCGGTGGCGTGGGTGTAGGCAATACCGATCTTGGACAGGTCGGAAAAGTCCGGCTCGGAGTCGTACTCCTCCTGACAAAACTCCCGGAGCAGGTTCTTTGCACGGGTCAGGGTGGCGTCCGGCTTTGCGCTGACCAGCGCAAGCGGTGCGTAGTGTTCCTTTTCTTTGTCGGTCAGGTAGCGGTCGGACTGGATCATCAGGTCGATATACTTTTCCACCTGCGCCCATTTCAGGGTGATTTTCTGGTGGTCAGGGTAATGGTCAAATTCCAGTCCCTTCCAGTCGTGGTTCACAAAACCCCGGCTTCCGTCCAGAAAATCGTGGGAGTGCCCACCGATGCCGTACTCCTTTGCCAACGCCTTGGCACGGAGGTTGCGGTCAGGCTGGGTCTGGTACAGCGCCATAATGCGCTGTTTGCCGCCTGCAAACCCTGAACCATGCCGCCGCAGCTCGTTCTCAATTTCAGCCTGCGACAAAACAAAAGCGGAGGGCGTTTTTTCGCTCTCCGCTCGGTCGATTTTTTCGATTTGCTGGGCTTCGGTGGGGATGTTCGCATCCAGAAAACTTAGCTGTAGATCAGCTCCGTCATCACCAGTTCCTCTGCCTGCGTTTTCAGGCTGTTCATGTGCTGCACCCACATCAGTTGATTCTGCGCTTTGTCCGGGGCCGGGTTCTGTTTCAGAAGCTGCGCCATGGTCTGCTGCATCCGGTTCTCTGCCGTCTGCTCCAGTTCCATCAGATGCGGGTACAGCGTCCCGTTCAGGAGCATCGAATTGTACAGTACCGGGCGATACTGCTTCAGGTAATTCCGGCGCATCCTGCCGTACTTGCCCAGCGGGGTCTTCGGCTGGCTGAGGGTCAGGTTCGGGAGCTGGTAATCCCCGATCTTCGTGTAATTCAGACTGCTGCTCATATTCTTCCATCCTTTCTACGTTTCGGCGGCGGGTCGTGGTTTTCACCGTCCGCTCGATTTTGCGTAAGACCTCGCGGCTGATGTCGCTGGTAGCGGCACCCAGCGCATAGACTGCATCGGGTGTGGAAAAGGTGTGGATGGCCTGAAAGTCATCCTTGTCAAAGTAGCCTTCCGGTTCAAACCCGCATCGTTCTAATAGGGTGTAGGTGACGCTGATGGCGGCGGCGGACTTGAACTGCATCTCCACCCCGGCATCATCATAATCCATCAGCAGCGAACCGTCAACGATGGCGCGGATGTCCCCGCCGTTGTTGTCCCAGTAATCTGCCACCAGTTTCCCTGCAACGTCCGCAAGCTGCTGGCTGACACGCTCTCCGCTGATGCCATAGGTGGCGGCGAGCATTTCCGAAACCGGCTGTTTCAGGTCGTCGTTGTACTGCCACACCTCCGGGTCACGGGAATTGCGGCGCACCCCGGTGTCGCTTACGTCAAAGACGTAATGCAGACGCGGGAATCCGCTGGATTCGTCCAGCAGAGCGATGCCCTTGGCACCCCGACGCACATAGCGGTTCATCCGGTTGTTCCAGATGTCAAAGTCGGCGCAGGCGGTGGCATCCGGGCGCTGGGCGTAGATCATCAGCTGGTCCGGAAATGGGTACTTGTACAGCCGGGATGCGGTGGTCAGGTAGTCCGTCCAGCTTTCCCAATACCGGGTCAAGCCGTTCGCCGTGCGCTGGGCAAGGGCAAGGTATTCTTCGGTTTTGCTTGGCATTTTGGCCTCCTTCTTCAGATTTTAGGGTATAAAAATAGCGAGCAACCGTTTTGGGGTTGCCCGCAAGGGATGTAATAAAGATCGATTATTATTCAAACTTTTTATGACACTTTGGGCACTCTTTAGGGATTGGTCTATAACCAACAAGCGAGCAGCCACAATAAGGACATTTCATCATAATGAGATGATATACAATGCCGCCAATAACAACTATTGCACCGATTAACAGGCACAGGTTGATTTTGTACTCCTTTGTTGTCATTGCGCCTATTACCACGAGCAATATTCCTGTTACCAAGATGAGACAAGAAATGAAAGCGTGCTTTTGCGGGCTGTTGTTTTTCATATGGTCACGTTCCTTTGTCAAATTCCGAGTTGTCGAATTGAGCATATCACATAAGCGAACACTCCAACCCTACAGCTCAGTTTCCACTGCAAGCTGCTCCTGCTTCTCTTTTTCATCAGCGATTTGGACATCAACATCTTCGCGCATCTTTTTCAGAAGTGCGAGGACTCGCTTGATTTGACCTTTGGTATTCTCCACTCTGCTCTGTGCCTGATTGATGTGATCCAGAACTGCCCAGTCTGCAAAGAGGCCGTCAAAGAAGAAATCCGCAAATTTCAAAAAGCTGTCCACCGTAACCTGAAGGTCTGCGGTGATCTCAACATCGGCAAGCTCAGTTTTGAACCGCCGCAGTTCCACTTGGAGCTGTTCGATTTGTTCCTGTGCAT
>OGFD01001171.1_pt1 | contig 14032 bp, 13 predicted proteins | sample 1570851 | NCBI WGS metagenome assembly OGFD01 (sample SAMEA2582077, study PRJEB24529) | metagenome | biome: Human gut stool | place: China | collected 2011
AACTTCAGAAGCTGGAAAAGAAATCGTTGGTTACATTCATCTATGTAGGAAAGCCCAATCAGGAGTATCAAGGAAAGATGGGTACTGAAGCCCGCTTGCAGTTGAACGACAAGTTCGCTGAAGTATCGGAGATTCAGGACTACATCGCTCAGGAAAAGTCCAGTATGAAAGAAGAAGACCAGCCGTTTATGACAGTATCCATCAAGGCTGATAAAGAAACCAAGATGGGTCTGATCACAGACGTTAAGCAGGCGCTTCGTGAAGCATACGCATTGAAGATTAGTTATTCTGCCCGCCAGGCGGCTGATTAATCTCCTGATATACAAAATAAAAAAGGCGAGGTTTCTAACCCCGCCTTTTTTATTATCTTTTAGTCACCGATCAGGCTCCTTTGCTTCACCCGTATTCGAACCTCTTGATTATCATATTATACAAGGGTGAAGCCAGACATCCGAACTACCTTCACCTCAAAACTTTGCCTTCACCTTGCCTCGTCCTGATTTGGGTAGGCCTTACCATCCTGTTTCATGTCTATAACTATACATTGAAATGAAAGATAAAGAGGAGACAATCTCCAATAATAAATAGACACACAGCTATTTACGGCAATAGCTACCGCCTCTTTTCTTTTCGCCCTTAGTCGAAAAGGTTTTTGACCTTAGCCGAAAAGGCTTTTGACCAAGGGCGAAAGCACATTCGACTAAGGGCAAAAGCTCTATGACCGGACTGCTTGACAATAGAAATAGGGTTACTGTCACTTAAACAAAACCTTCCGGATCCGACTAACCCCTCAGATGAAGGCAAACATAAGCGGTGAAGCCACTTTCACTACTTGCCTTCACCCATCAACATCCTTACAATCAAACCATTGAATACATTGATAAGACTATTCCCGTATTATGGCGAAAAAACAAAAAGACGAAGCGCAGAATGATCACCGGGTGAGCCCATCTTTCACTCCATACACATTCTTATGAAGACAATTCTTCACCTGCTCGAAAGAATGCTCCAGATCAACATCGCCATATGTCATAAGCCGCATCTCCAGCCATTCTCCACCTTCCCGGTAAGGAGGCTGATGATAAACCTGATTGTCCAGTTCAAAGCCCAAACGTTCATAAAAGCCAATCCTGCGCTTGCTCATCTCATCAGTAGGCATTTCGACTTCCAGAACAACCGGAGTACCGCAGAAGACCAGAAATTGCTTCATTGCCTCAGCCCCTATTCCTCCATTACGGGCCGCCGGATCAATTGCAAAATGCTCCACATAAGTATAACCGTCAAAAAGCCAGCCGGTGATGAAGCCGACATACCGGGATTCTTTTGATAAAGCATATACGATAAACCGGGATTCGTCTCTAACCAGATTGCGGACAAGCGAAAAGTCACGGCGTTCCACTTCCGGAAAAGATTCTGTGTATGTTCTCTCTATCAGATCCAATACCGGATCAGAAAAGTCTTTTACAGACCTACATGCTACTACTGATTGTAAACTCATAAAACCATAAAATTGAAGATTATTACTACTAAAGGAACTTACAAACTAAAATATTCCACTAAAAAATAGAGGTTAATCATTAGAGATTATTTATATTTGTATTAAGATTGTAAGAACTGATTTATACAGATATACAAATATATAAAAATTATGGCACACCATCAACTGGATGAACTTGACGAGAAGATATTAAAACTAATCATAGGCAATGCCCGTATGCCTTTCCTCGAAGTTGCGCGGGAGTGTAATGTATCGGGTGCAGCAATACACCAACGTATACAAAAACTTACCAACCTGGGTGTAATCAAAGGGTCTGAATTTATCGTCGACAACACAAAAGTAGGTTATGAAACTTGTGCATACATGGGCCTGTTCCTCAAATCTCCCGGACAGTTTCCATCGGTGACGGAAGCTCTGAAGGAAATCCCGGAGGTGGTTGAATGTCACTACACGACTGGACAATATGATTTATTCATAAAGATATATGCAAAGAATAACCAGCATTTGCTAAGCATTATCCATAATAAGCTTCAACCGTTAGGCCTTGCCCGAACCGAATCGCTGATCTCTTTCAAGGAAGCGTTCAAGCGGCAGATCCCAATCGACTTGGAAGATGAAGATTAAATAAAAAACTCCGCATAGTCCTCTGAACGTTCTATGCGGAGTTTTGATTTTTCAATTCTATGCGAAATTAGAAATCGGCATTCTTCGGTGTACGTGGGAAAGGAATCACGTCGCGAATATTTGTCATACCTGTCACAAACAACAGCAGACGTTCGAAGCCCAAACCAAAACCGGAATGAGGAACCGTACCGAAGCGGCGAGTATCCAAATACCACCACATATCCTTCATCGGAATCCCCATTTCATTGATTCGGTTCAACAGTTTGTCATAATCGGCTTCACGCTCGGAACCACCGATAATTTCACCGATTTTCGGGAACAACACATCCATCGCACGAACCGTCTTGCCGTCCTCATTCTGCTTCATATAGAAAGCTTTGATCTCTTTCGGATAGTCAGTCAGGATTACCGGACGTTTGAAATGCTCTTCAACCAGGAAACGTTCATGCTCAGAAGCCAGGTCGACACCCCAATATACCGGGAACTCGAACGTGTGGCCTTTAGCAACGGCCTCTTCCAGAATCTTGATTCCTTCCGTATAAGACAAACGGACGAAATCGTCTTTCAACACTCCCTGCAAACGTTCGATCAAACCCTTATCGAACATATCGTTCAAGAATTTGATATCATCCATACAGTTGTCCAAAGCCCATTGTACACAATACTTGATGAACTCTTCCGCCAACTGCATATTGTCCAGGATATCATTGAAAGCCACTTCCGGCTCGATCATCCAGAACTCAGCCAAGTGGCGCGGCGTATTGGAGTTTTCCGCACGGAAAGTCGGACCGAATGTATAAATCTGTCCCAAAGCCGTAGCCGCCAATTCACCTTCCAACTGTCCGGAAACGGTCAGGCTCGCCTGTTTACCGAAGAAATCGTTATCATAAACGATAGATCCGTTTTCATCCTTCTTCAGATCATAGAGGTTCATGGTCGTCACCTGGAACATCTGACCCGCACCTTCACAATCGGAAGCTGTGATCAACGGTGTATGGAAATAGAAGAACCCTCTGTCATGGAAAAATTTATGAATGGCATAAGCCATGTTATGACGAATACGGAACACCGCTCCGAATGTATTCGTACGTGGACGGAGATGAGCGATCTCACGTAAGAACTCCATCGAATGGCCTTTTTTCTGCAAAGGATAAGTATTCGGATCGGCAGAACCGTAAATTTCTATTTCAGTAGCCTGGATCTCCACATTCTGGCCTTTTCCCTGCGACTGCACCAACGTACCGTTTACACTGATACTCGCACCTGTCGTTATCGGCTTCAGAAATTCTTCGCCCAGCTTGTCCACGTCTACAACGATCTGAACATTATTTATTGTAGAACCGTCATTCAAGGCTATGAAACTAACCTGTTTACTACCACGGCGGGTACGGACCCATCCTTTCACGTTAACGGTCGTACCGAAAGCTTCGCTTTTCAGTACGTCTACAATTTTTGTTCTTTTAATTGCTTCCATGTTTATATTTTTATTCTTAGGTAATCAAAACAAGTTAGCCGGCTTTTCCAACCGGCTAAACTCTATATTATTCGAAAGCCCCCATGCGGAGCGCGTTCACCTCACGTTCGTTCAGATAACGCCACTTTCCACGTCCAAGGTTCTTTTTTGTAAGACCGGCAAAATATACACGATCCAGTTTAACCACGTGATAGCCCAGTGATTCGAAAATACGACGGACGATACGGTTACGTCCTGAGTGAATTTCGATACCGACCTGGCTCTTATCATCTTCGCTTGCATAACTGATGGCATCAGCATGGATTTCTCCGTCTTCAAGCTCTAATCCGTTAGCGATCTTTTCCATATCTTCGATAGATACGTTCTTATCCAACCATACATGGTAGATTTTCTTCTTCTTGAAAGAAGGATGCGTCAGCTTGGAAGCCAGATCGCCATCGTTCGTCAGCAACAGTACACCTGTCGTATTACGGTCCAGACGTCCCACCGGATAAATTCGTTCCTGGCAAGCGTTCTTTACCAAATCCATGACAGTCAGACGTTCCTGAGGATCATCGGAAGTTGTCACACAATTCTTCGGCTTATTCAGGACGATATACACTTTACTCTCGATCTGAACCGGCTGGTCTTTGAACAACACCGTGTCCTGACGGGTAATCTTCGTTCCCAATTCAGTTACAACCTGACCATTTACCTGAACAACTCCTTCCTGGATAAATTCATCCGCCTCGCGACGAGAACAAACGCCTGCATTGGACAAGAACTTATTCAAGCGGATCGGTTCGTTAGGATCTGCCAGCACTTCCTTATACTTCAACTGCTTCTGGAAGTTATACTTGGCATTCGGATTGTAATCACCGGTACGGCGATTGTTGTTCGGACGTCTGTTGTTATTGTAGCCGCCACGTCCGCCGCCATTTCCATAACGGTTGTTGTTATTACCGTATGAAGGTCTGCCACCACGATTATCGCGATTATCGTAAGACGAACTTACACGGGTATCACCTACACGCGGTCTTCTTTTCTTTACACCATCACCCGAAACACCTTCGCCGGACGGAGTAGCCGAATAAGCCTTTCCTCTGTCTTCATAGTTCGGGCGAGACGGACGATTGTACGGACGATCGTTCCCATAAGAACGGTCATTGCCGTAAGAAGGGCGATCGTTGTTACCATAAGGGCGATTGCTACCGTAAGAAGGTCTGCTGTTATAGCCGCCTTCACGATTAGAGTTGCCGTAGCTACGGTTTCCACCATTATCGCGGTTATACGGTTTGTTGTAACCGCCATCACGGTTATCATACGTACGCGGGCGGCTCGGTCTGTCTCCATAAGAGCGGTTGTCCCCATAAGAATTATAACCTCCGCGGTTATATGGTCTCCGTTCATAGTTGTTTCCCTCAGGTCTGTTATAACCTTGATTGTAAGGTCTTCTTTCAGAATCCTGGTCTGTGTTTTCCCGTCTGATACTTGGTATCACCTTTCTTGGACGCGGTTGAGATTCATCTCTTTCTTCTGTGCTCATTTGATGTAAATTAAATGATAATTAACTACTTGGTAACCTCACGGCTACCCATTGTTTCTCACTAAATACCTGTATAATTATGCGGCGTTATCGCCTTTAATTCAGCTTTAACAGCATCGCTAACCTGCAACGTATCGATAAAATTACTGATCGACTCGGCTGTGATACCTTCATTTGTACGAGTCAAGGCTTTTAATGCTTCATAAGGTTTCGGATACCCTTCACGACGAAGGATAGTCTGAATTCCTTCGGCCACTACAGCCCAGCAGTTATCCAAATCCCGGAACAATGCTTTCTCGTTTAATAACAACTTACCCAGCCCTTTTGTTAAACTTTTGAATGCGATTTCGACATGAGCCATCGGCACACCGACATTACGAAGGACTGTAGAGTCTGTCAGGTCACGCTGTAAACGTGAAATCGGCAACTTGGTTGCCAGGTGCGTCAGGATAGCATTTGCCATACCCAAATTACCTTCCGCATTTTCGAAGTCGATCGGATTCACCTTGTGCGGCATAGCAGAAGAACCGACCTCACCGGCTTTAATCTTCTGTTTAAAATACTCCATAGAAACATACTGCCAGAAATCACGGCACAAATCGATCAAAATCGTATCGATACGTTTCATCCCGTCAAAAATAGCAGCCATGTTGTCATAGTTGGAAATCTGTGTCGTCCATTCCTCACGGCTCAGTCCCAACACTTCATTCACAAACTTATTCCCGAAAGCTTTCCAGTCATACTCCGGAAAAGCCACATGATGCGCATTGAAATTACCGGTTGCTCCACCGAACTTAGCAGAAACAGGAGTCGCTTTCAACAGCTTCACCTGTTGTTCCAAACGGTAAACAAACACCATCACTTCTTTTCCTAAACGGGTAGGAGAAGCCGGCTGCCCATGCGTCTTGGCCAACATGGGAACATCCGCCCAGTCTTCGGCATATTTCTTCAACATGTCGATCACTTCTTGCAAACCGGGGAAATACACTTCGTTCAGTGCATCCTTGATAGACAATGGAACAGATGTATTGTTAATGTCCTGGGAAGTCAATCCGAAATGGATAAATTCCTTATATTCCTGCAAAGACAACAAATCGAATTTCTCTTTTATAAAATATTCAACAGCCTTTACATCATGATTTGTCACACTCTCGATCTCTTTAATACGGGTAGCGTCCTCAACCGAAAACTCGCGGTAAATTTTCCGCAAAGCCTCTTTATTCTCCCCAGTCGCCAACGCACGAAGCTGCGGTAAGAATTCAGACAGAGTAATAAAATACTCGATCTCAACCTGCACTCTGTATTTAATGAGCGCATACTCTGAAAAGTAAGCCGCCAGGTTCTCGGCTTTATTTCTATATCGCCCGTCTACAGGCGAAATTGCTGTCAGTGTCGAAAATATCATATACATTATTAATATGGAGTTGCAAAGTTACTATAAATCTTAATACATATAGGCGGAGATGAAGTTTTTTTCTACTTTTTCGCAAAAATATTTGGAGGTAATAAAAAAAGCCGTATCTTTGCAGCGCTTTAAAGAGATAGAGCATATCAAACTTAATGAACAAATGAAAGGGCGTTTAGCTCAGCTGGTTCAGAGCATCTGCCTTACAAGCAGAGGGTCGGCGGTTCGAATCCGTCAACGCCCACTACCAAAAGAGAAGTCTTACGAAGAAATTCGTGAGACTTTTTTTATTTCTTACCTCTTTTATACAAACTTTCTTTGTCCTTTTGCCTTATAACTCAGGAAAAAGAGTTAATTTTGCAGTCTGATAATTATCTAAGAAAACGTATGGAACTTGATGTATTAACGGCCATATCTCCGATTGATGGTCGATATAGAGGCAAAACTAAAGCTTTGGCAGCTTATTTCTCTGAATTTGCACTGATTAAATACCGTGTACAGGTAGAGGTGGAATACTTTATCACCTTGTGCGAACTCCCTTTGCCGCAATTAAAAGGAATCGATAACAGCGTGTTTGAAACTCTGCGTAATATTTACCGTAACTTTTCGGAAGCAGATGCACAGCGTATTAAAGATATCGAAAGTGTAACCAATCATGATGTGAAGGCCGTAGAATACTTCCTGAAAGAAGAATTTGACAAAATGGGGGGGATGGATGACTATAAGGAATTCATTCACTTCGGACTGACTTCTCAGGATATAAACAATACGTCTGTTCCTCTTTCTATCAAGGAAGCGCTCGATAAAGTGTATTATCCGTTGATTGAAGAACTGATTGCACAGTTAAAAACTTATGCAACAGATTGGGCTGATATTCCGATGCTTGCCAAAACTCACGGTCAGCCGGCTTCTCCTACCCGTTTAGGTAAAGAAGTAATGGTATTCGTTTACCGCTTGGAACGTCAGCTGGCTATGTTGAAGGCTTGCCCGATTACCGCTAAGTTTGGCGGTGCTACCGGCAATTACAATGCACATCATGTGGCATATCCTCAGTATGACTGGAAACAGTTCGGTAATCGTTTCGTTGCAGAAAAACTGGGACTGGAACGTGAAGAATATACGACTCAGATTTCAAACTATGATAACCTCTCTGCTGTTTTTGATGCAATGAAGCGTATCAATACTATAATGGTAGATATGAACCGGGACTTCTGGCAATATATCTCTATGGAGTATTTCAAACAGAAGATAAAAGCCGGAGAAGTCGGTTCGAGCGCAATGCCGCACAAAGTGAACCCGATTGACTTCGAAAATGCGGAAGGAAACTTGGGGATCGCCACTTCCATTCTGGAACATTTGGCTGTGAAGCTTCCGGTTTCCCGTTTGCAGCGTGATTTGACCGACTCTACCGTTCTGCGTAATGTAGGCGTACCTTTCGGACATATTGTGATTGCAATTCAGAGTTCTTTGAAAGGACTACGCAAACTATTATTGAATGAACCGGCTATTTACCGTGATTTGGATAACTGCTGGAGCGTAGTAGCTGAGGCTATCCAGACAATCCTGCGCCGTGAGGCTTATCCGCATCCGTATGAAGCGTTGAAAGCTTTGACGCGGACAAATCAGGCGATTACGGAAAATTCTATCAAAGAGTTTATCGAAGAACTGAATGTAAACGAAGATATTAAAAAAGAGTTAAGAGCAATTACTCCGCATACTTATACGGGGCTTTAATTGTTTACTTATACAATAAACGTGTTTTTTAAATAGGCCGTGAGGCCAAAGTCTAATTTTATTCGAATAAAAAAATGAGCACAGAAAACGAAGAATGGCGCGAAAATTCTTTCAATGAAGAGAATACAGGTGCCGGCCGTGATGGTAACAGGTCGTACAACAGAGAGGGAGGAGAACGTCCGTATCGTCCTTCTTACAACCGTGAAGGTGGGGATCGTCCGTATCGCCCGAGATTTAATGCCAACAATGAAGGGGGCGACCGCCCACAGCGTTCGTATGGTGATCGCTCTTATGGCGACCGTCCGCAACGTCCTTCTTACAATCGTGAAGGCGGTGATCGTCCGTATCGTCCTCGCTTCAATAACAATAGTGAAGGTGGCGACCGTCCGCAACGTCCTTACAACCGCGAAGGTGGTTCTTATGGTGATCGTCCTCAACGCCCTTCCTACAATCGTGAAGGTGGTGATCGTCTGTATCGTCCGAGATTTAATCCGAATTCTGACGGCAGCGACCGTCCTCAGCGTCCTTACAACCGTGAAGGCGGCGAACAACGCTCTTATGGTGATCGTCCGTATCGTCCCCGTTTCAATAACGGCGAAGGTGGCGGCTATCGCAGCAATAACGGCGGTGGGGGAGGTTACCGTCCGAGATACAACAATGACCGTTCACAAGGAGGCTATCGTCCTCGTCCGCGTACCGGCGATTATGATCCGAATGCTAAGTATAGCGTAAAGAAACAGATCGAGTACAAGGAACAGTTTGTTGACCCGAACGAACCGATTCGTCTGAATAAATTCCTGGCTAATGCCGGTGTTTGTTCACGTCGTGAGGCTGATGAATTTATTACAGCAGGTGTGGTTTCTGTAAATGGTGAAGTTGTTACTGAATTGGGTACAAAAATCAAACGCTCGGATGTCGTGAAATTCCACGATGAACCGGTTAGCATCGAACGTAAGGTATATGTATTGCTGAATAAGCCGAAAGATACTGTTACCACATCGGATGATCCGCAGGAGCGCCGTACGGTAATGGATTTGGTAAAAGGCGCTTGTAACGAACGTATCTATCCGGTAGGACGTCTTGACCGTAACACGACTGGTGTACTGTTACTGACAAATGACGGTGACTTGGCTTCCAAGCTGACACATCCGAAATTTCTGAAAAAGAAAATTTATCATGTTCATCTGGACAAGAACCTGACAAAAGCGGATATGGATCAGATTGCAGCCGGCATCCAGTTGGAAGACGGTGAAATCCATGCAGACGCTATCAGCTATACCGATGATTTCAAGAAAGACCAGGTAGGTATCGAAATTCACTCCGGTAAGAACCGTATCGTTCGCCGTATTTTCGAATCACTGGGTTATAAAGTAGTAAAACTCGACCGTGTATTCTTCGCCGGACTGACTAAAAAAGGTTTGCGTCGCGGAGACTGGCGTTACCTGTCGGAAGCAGAAGTAAACTACCTCCGCATGGGTTCGTTTGAATAATAAGTTAATAAATAACAACTTGACAGAGGACGGGGAAAGAAAGCAGGAAAAATGAATCTTGTGTTTTAAACCTCGTCTTCTTGTATCTAAAAAGAATAAGTTAAATGGAAAAGATTGGTAGAACAAAAATTGTTGATTTGTTGAAGCGTACGGACATCGGCGCTATGGTCAATGTGAAAGGCTGGGTTCGCACCCGCAGAGGTAGCAAACAAGTAAACTTTATCGCACTGAATGACGGTTCTACAATAAATAATTTGCAGGTCGTAGTAGATTTGGTTAATTTTGATGAAGAGATGCTGAAACTGATTACTACCGGCGCTTGTATCAGCGTGAACGGCGAAATGGTGGAATCGGTAGGCTCTGGCCAAAAGGTGGAAGTACAGGCTCGTGAAATCGAAGTGCTGGGTACTTGCGATAACACATACCCGTTGCAGAAGAAAGGGCACTCTATGGAATTCTTGCGCGAGATTGCTCATTTGCGTCCGCGTACCAATACTTTTGGTGCGGTGTTCCGTATTCGTCATAACATGGCAATTGCTATCCACAAGTTTTTCCATGACAGGGGATTCTTCTATTTCCATACGCCAATCATTACAGCTTCAGACTGTGAAGGTGCCGGACAGATGTTTCAGGTGACTACCATGAATCTGTATGACTTGAAGAAAGACGAAAGAGGTTCTATCTCTTATGATGATGATTTTTTCGGCAAGCAGGCAAGTTTGACTGTTTCTGGTCAGTTGGAAGGTGAGCTGGCTGCCACAGCTTTGGGAGCTATCTACACATTTGGTCCTACGTTCCGTGCCGAAAACTCCAATACTCCCCGTCACTTGGCTGAGTTTTGGATGATTGAGCCGGAAGTTGCTTTCAACGACATCGCAGACAATATGGACTTGGCAGAAGAGTTCATTAAATATTGTGTGAAATGGGCGTTGGATAACTGTGCGGATGACGTGAAATTCCTGAATGATATGTTCGATAAGGGATTGATTGAACGGCTGCAAGGTGTATTGAAAGATAATTTTGTACGTTTGCCTTATACAGACGGTATCAAGATTCTGGAGGAAGCTGTTGCAAAAGGCCACAAATTTGAGTTCCCGGTTTATTGGGGTGTGGACTTGGCTTCCGAACACGAACGTTATTTGGTGGAAGAACATTTCAAGTGTCCGGTAATCCTGACTGACTATCCGAAGGAGATCAAAGCCTTCTATATGAAGCAAAACGAGGATGGTAAGACGGTACGTGCAATGGATGTTCTTTTCCCGAAAATCGGTGAAATCATAGGCGGTTCCGAACGTGAATCAGATTATGATAAGCTGATGACTCGTATTGAAGAAATGCATATCCCGATGAAGGATATGTGGTGGTATCTGGATACCCGCAAGTTCGGTACTTGTCCTCACTCCGGCTTCGGGCTTGGTTTTGAACGTTTGTTACTTTTCGTAACAGGCATGTCAAACATCCGTGACGTGATACCGTTCCCGCGTACACCGAGAAATGCTGATTTCTAATATTTCGGTATATTTATGTAAAACTCGCATAATCTTTTGGTTATGCGAGTTTTTTTATGCACTTTATTGTTCTATTCTCAAAATAAATCTTTATATTTGGACATATGCATTTAAGAGTGTTAACTAAAATAATACGGCAATGAAAAAACTCTATTTCTTTACCATGCTTTCAATAATGTTGTTGGCGGTAACAGGTGCGATGGCCCAAAAGAAAACTAAATTCAAGGTGGCCGAGTTGAAAGGAATCTGGCAACTTTGCCATTATGTGTCGGAGTCTCCCGATGTTCCGGGAGAGTTGAAACCCAGTAATACATTTAAGGTATTGAGTGATGATGGAAGAATCGTGAACTTCACTATTATTCCCGGTTCCAGTGCAATTGTTACGGGATATGGGTCGTGGAAGCAGTTGACAGATGATTCTTATAGAGAAAGTATCGAGAAGAATATTCATCTTCCGATGTTGGATAATCAGGACAATATTCTGGAATTTGAAATAAAGGATAGCGATTATCTGCATTTAAAATACTTCATCAAGAATGACTTGAATGGAAATGAATTGAACACCTGGTATTATGAAACCTGGAAAAGAATAAGTATGCCGGCCAAGTTTCCGGAAGATATTGTGAGATAAAGATAATTTGATTGTTATTATAGTCTGCATATTACTTCTTTAAAGGAGAAGATATGCAGACTTTTTTATGCCTGTTTTTCGTTCTATTTCTTCTTGTTTGCCAATTAGATATATTCAAAAAAAGCAAGAAATAGTTTGCCAATTCAAAGAAAAGCCGTACTTTTGCAAGCCGATTATTATCACAAAATGATAAGAGATTAATTCATAGCAAGTTAGTCGTCCTTTGTCCGGGGAAGACTAATAAGTGGTGAAGAATATTTTTAGTAGTAACATTTAAAAAACAAAATTAGAGTGGATACTTTAAGTTACAAGACCATTTCTGCCAACAAAGCAACTGTAACCAAAGAATGGGTTATTGTTGACGCTACAGACCAAACACTGGGTCGTCTGGGAGCAAAAGTTGCAAAATTGTTGAGAGGAAAGTACAAACCAAACTTTACTCCTCACGTAGACTGCGGTGATAACGTTATCATCATCAATGCAGACAAAGTAAAACTGACTGGTAACAAGTGGAATGACAGAGTTTATTTGTCATATACAGGCTACCCTGGTGGTCAGAGAGAAATGACTCCTGCCCGTTTGATTGCAAAACCGAACGGTGAAGAGAGATTACTGAAAAAAGTAGTGAAGGGCATGCTTCCTAAGAACATTTTGGGAGCTAAATTGCTGAACAATTTGTATGTTTACGCTGGTAGCGAACACAAACAAGCAGCTCAGAACCCGAAAATGATTGATATTAATTCATATAAATAAGATATAATGGAAGTAGTAAATGCATTAGGCAGACGTAAACGTGCAATTGCACGTATTTTCGTAAGCGAAGGTACAGGAAAGATTACTATTAACAAGAGAGACCTTGCAGAGTACTTTCCATCAACTATTCTTCAGTATGTTGTAAAACAACCATTGAACAAGATTGGTGCTGCTGAGAAGTATGACATCAAAGTAAACTTGTGTGGTGGTGGTTTCACAGGTCAGTCTCAGGCTTTGCGTTTAGCAATTGCCCGTGCATTGGTTAAAATCAACGCTGAAGATAAAGCAGCTCTTCGTGCAGAAGGCTTTATGACTCGTGACCCGCGTTCTGTTGAGCGTAAGAAACCGGGACAGCCGAAAGCTCGTAGAAGATTCCAGTTCAGCAAGCGTTAATGGGCTGCCTGACCGAGGAATATGTTTAGTATCTAAACTACTGGGACTCTACTCATAGACTACCCGGCGGTTGGTTTAGAAAAAACAAAAAAGAAAGTAAACGATTTAAAGAAAAACAAGATGTCAAGAACAAATTTTGATACATTATTGGAAGCCGGTTGCCACTTCGGACACCTTAAGAGAAAGTGGAACCCTGCAATGGCTCCTTATATTTTCATGGAACGCAACGGAATCCATATCATCGACCTGAACAAAACCGTTGCTAAAGTTGATGAAGCTGCTGAAGCTTTGAAGCAGATTGCAAAATCAGGAAAGAAAGTCCTGTTTGTTGCTACTAAAAAACAAGCAAAACAGGTAGTAGCTGAGAAAGCTGCTTCTGTAAACATGCCTTATGTAATCGAGCGTTGGCCGGGTGGTATGTTGACTAACTTCCCGACTATCCGTAAGGCTGTGAAGAAAATGGCTACTATCGATAAATTGACTAACGATGGTACTTATTCAAACTTGTCAAAGAGAGAAGTTCTTCAGATTTCTCGTCAGCGTGCTAAATTGGAAAAGAACTTAGGTTCTATCGCTGATTTGACTCGTCTGCCGTCTGCATTGTTCGTTATCGACGTATTGAAAGAAAATATCGCAGTTCGCGAAGCTAACCGTTTGGGTATTCCTGTATTCGCTATCGTTGATACAAACTCAGATCCTTCAAACGTAGATTTCGTAATTCCTGCAAATGATGACGCTACTAAGTCTGTAGAAGTTATCTTGGATGCTTGCTGCGCTGCTATGGCAGAAGGTTTGGAAGAAAGAAAAGCTGAAAAAGTAGATATGGAAGCTGCTGGTGAAAATGCACCAAAAGCAGCTAAGAAGAAAACTACTAAAGCACGCATGGATAAGGCTGAAGAAGACGCAATCAATGCTGCTAAAGCTGCCGCTTTCATCGGTAAAGACGAAGAAGCTTAATATACTTTAAGTTGAGAGTTGAGAGTTGAAAGTTGAGAGT
>OGFD01001180.1_pt1 | contig 13876 bp, 17 predicted proteins | sample 1570851 | NCBI WGS metagenome assembly OGFD01 (sample SAMEA2582077, study PRJEB24529) | metagenome | biome: Human gut stool | place: China | collected 2011
TGATAAGGAACTTCTACAAAACAATCATCCGAAAATTAAACGTTAAGGATTTTGGGCTATCCATAACGAGTCGTATCAAAACTTTCGTTTTCAAATACATCTCGGTTGCCGCAAAGTGGATTAGGACTTCTAGGCCCCACGTGCTAAACATCTATACAGAGAATCCAGCGTATAAAATGGCCTTTCAACAGGATTTTGGCTAATCTTTACTCTTAGTGGTGGGTAATGCGTATTGCCTCAAGTCGCTTCATGGGGTAAGGGGAAGTTATGCAAAAGAGTGGACCTTTGGCACCTTCGTTTCACCAAAACCCAATGTAAAGATAATAAACTCACTGAAAAATGCATAGGTAATGCTCTGATTTCATTCGCTTGCGGAAATTAGGATACTTTGTTTTTAAAGGTTTCTTACTTTTGTTGGGCACATCAATCATAAATCAGCACATCGTTCCGGCTCTCTACGATTTCTTTGCCGTTATTCAATCTCACGACAACGTCTTTGCCATAATCGCCCACGATATAGCCTTCACTGTGACCACGATAAGGGATGAGCAAAGTACAACAGCAACCGACTACATCGGTTATTTCTTCAAATTCGTATAACATAATGACTTCATTTAGGGTTATTGTTCCTTTGCGTAAATCACGATGCAAGGTTCAACCTCGGCTGCCTGACCGAAGAGTGGATAATAGGAAAACTCAGGTTGAGCTTCGCCGTCCACCTCGATGGGTGAAACCACTTGCACTTGCCACTGATTGACGAAATCATCTACCATCTTTATTTCTTCATCGGTCAACCCACTTGGGTCATCATTGATGAGATAAGGCAGGCTCCACTTAGGGATGTTCTCTGTACTTTCAAACTTTTGCATATCTGAGGCTTTTGATGGTTAGTAACGAATGTCCCATTCACCTTGTGAGAAGATGCGGAAACTTACATACTCATTGCAGAGCTCGTGGGTAAGCACACGGATGTAGATGCCCTGCTTGTCTTCAAGGCTTTCAATCATTTCATTGATGAGTGCCTCGGGGAAGTCCCACTTTGAATAGAACTCGCCATCTACATAGTCTTCACTGCGCTCCAGATAGCAGTCGAAGAACTTCTCATCCAAAAACTTCTCTACCTTTTCAAGGTCGTTCTCATTCTCTGTGCTGCAGAAAAAGAGGTTTGTTGCGTAATTAGCCATAGAAAACTGATTATATTAGTTCAACGATTTCATCTACCTTGCCAAATAAGATGGCTCTTAGTGAGGTCTTATCAATGGCATAATATTCGTGGATTTGCCTGAACTGCTTCACCCAATAAAGATGAACCGCATCGGTAAAGTCAAATTTCCAGCCCATCACTGGTATGCCACGACGGAAGTAGCTATTGCGGTTGATAGCCTCTGTGAGCCAATTTTTATCGGCTCTGCTCAACTTCTCACCGTCGTTCAGCTGCTCACGAAGTTGGTAAGCTTTGCAGCCCTTTAGGGTAGCCAATGCTGGCACGTCCCACTTTGCGAATTTTGTTGCGATGCCCATAAACTCAAACTTTTTATTTCCCTTATTTCGCTTCAGCTACTTTCGGGATTGATTAAAATTTTGTTGCCTCAAAAGGTCTTGTGGATCATCATGCAAGATTCTCTGGTCAAATACTACCCAAAGGGTGGAGATTTTATCAGAGACCACAGGCTTGACCTTGCGATGATGCAGACACAAGAAGTACCTTTGCAACCAAATTGCTATCAAAGCCCGGAAAGACGATGAAGAAGTATATAGGCTATATCAGCTAACTACGCTTCATTCAGAAAGCGTATTATATCGGTTCATATAGAGGAGTCGTTAGAGATGGATTAAAAGAGGTCTGGTAGTTATTTGGGTAGAACTTCGTTCATTCAATTACCCTATATAGTTTAACTCGTATGAATACATAGGAACTGAACTCTCTCTCTCTTGGATAGGCAACAATAAAAAAACGCTCCTGCGAATACAAGAGCGTTATGGTAACAATGAATGTGTATTGAGGTTAGTATTTCTTCAAGATATGCGTATCAATAGGAATCGCGTGATTGCCAGATGTGGTTTTAAGGTTCTTCACTACAGTATAAAGCGTAGAGTCGGCAAACCACTCATGAAAGGTTGTCATCACAAACTGAGCCGCTAATTGACCAGGCAATTTGTATTGGTATGCGATGTTCCATGCGAAGTTCTTCAATGAGATCTGCGTAATCTCTGGACGGCGTTCAATTTTCAAATCGGGTAGGGATAGTACTTTCTCATTTTTGACGAGGTATTCAACGCATTCACGGATTTGAAAGGTTTCATGCTCAGTTAGGCCAATTCGGCAGAAAGTGTCAGTGGTGTATTGGAGAATCTTCTGGAGCTTCAGCTCTTTCTGTTGGATAACTTCCTTGGCGAGCTCCTCTTGACTCTTCTCAAACTGGGAGTGAAATAGGTCGAGACGTTTCATTGCTATATCGTTATTTGTTGGTGACTTTGGTGTGTTGTTGACGGGGGTATCATTTGGACAAAGGATGTCTCCGCTTAAAAACTGTTGAGCCAAATGGGTAGCCACGAGTTTTCCCATAGCCGTGGTAAGGTGACGAGCATAGTAGAGCGTATAAGCGAACACAGGGGTAATAACGATGCTTGCTCCGAGTCCCCAGCTACACAGATGACAAAACTCAAAGGAAAGGCAGATGGCGAGCATGGCAAGTAGCCAGTTAGCAATGCCACTTAAAATTGGGTTTATACTTTGATTCATACTTCCATTATTCGATTAATTACCTCACAAAGGTATATAATGATAGGAAGGAAAAAGAAGAAAAATCAAGTTATCATACTTATGATTAAACAGAATTAAGAATGGCCTTCAAAATGGAATAACATATAGCAACATATAGAAAAAACGAGAAAACTTGTAATCAATGCTGGCATTATGGTGACATAGCATTTGATCCTGCAACAACCGCATAAAGACCTGCTAGTGCATGTTATCTTTCACCTCCCATAAGGCTAATCAAAAAACGCTTAGAAAGCGGCAAACATAAGAAACAATAGACAACTACACCATATAGCAACAAAGCCACCAAATAGCAGAAAAGACATGATTTAGCTATAAATATTTTCCGATGCTTTTAGATGTTTGCGGAAGGCTTGATTTTCCTTATTTTAATCTGTACCCTATTTGTACCAATGTTGATGTAAAGTATTGATAATCAAGCTGTGTTATCTTTGAGGAAGTCAAATAAGAATTTGCTAAACGCTTAATATATAGAAAAAGAGCTGAAGATCATTGACTTTCAGCTCTTTTTCTATTTGAGAGATATATGCTTGTTATGATGTACTTACTGATTAGGAAGGTTAGAAGAATAGATGTTTTTTCTTAAAGCGATTTATATAAATATTTAGGACTAAAAATAGATATAAAACAGCGTTTGGGAATCAAGTGTTTCTAAACGCTATTTTATATGGCTGGAATATGTTTTATTATATAAATAAAGAAACAATAAAATAAACACCGGCTGCTAAAAGTCCGCTGACCGGAATTGTAAGAATCCAAGCCGTCATCAGGCTTTTGGTAACTCCCCAACGAACAGCAGAAAGGCGTTTTGTTGCGCCTACTCCGATGATTGCTCCTGTGATAGTATGTGTCGTACTTACAGGAATTTTCAACATTTCCGTGATGTAGAGAGTGAAAGCACCTGCTGTTTCGGCAATCACTCCTTCCAGTGGAGTTACTTTGGTGATTCTGGTTCCCATTGTTTTTACTATCTTCCAACCTCCGGACATGGTTCCGAGTGAAATGGCCGTAAAACAGGAGAAGGCAACCCAGTCGGGCAGATCATTGATACTATTTATGCCCATCCCCAATCCCATGGAATGTGCGGCTATCATGGCGGCAGCTATGATACCCATTACTTTCTGAGAGTCATTCAGACCATGTCCGACACTGAAAAGGGCGGAGGATACAAGTTGTAATCTCTTGAACCATTGCTCTGCGGTATGAGGATGAGCTCGCCGGCAGATATAAAGTACGAACAAAGTGAATCCGAATGCAATGACCATGCCAATAAAAGGAGCCAAAAAAATAAATGCTGCAATTTTTAGGATGATATTAAGTTGAATAGCTTCAAATCCGTTTGCCATGATAGCTGCTCCTGCAAATCCTCCGATAAGGGTATGAGAAGAAGAGGAGGGGATACCTTTCCACCAAGTAATCAGATTCCAAGTGATAGCGGCAATAACTCCTGCTAATATAATCGGTAAAGTAATATATTGCTCTACTACGGTTTTGGATACAGTGTTGGCAATTCCGAATCCGCCTATTATATATTTAGCGATAAAGAAAGCAACGAAATTAAAGAAGGCAGCCCATAATACAGCTTGGAAGGGGGTAAGAACTCTCGTAGATACGATAGTGGCAATGGAGTTTGCAGCATCGTGAAAGCCGTTGATATAGTCGAATATCAGAGCTAGGATAATGATAGTCACTAATAATTCCATGTGTTCAGGCTTCTTTTATGCGTACTTTACAATCAGGCTTTTCAGAATTTTACCTACATGCTCTGCAGCATCGGTTGTCTTTTCCAGTTCGTGCATGATTTCTTTAATCTTGATAAGTTCGATACAATCTTTTTCTTCTTCAAAGAGTTTGGTGATGAAGAACTCATATACATCATCCGCTTGGTTTTCGATTTCATGCAGTTTGGAGCAATATTCTCGGAGGAGTGTCGGCTTTTTGCGGAATGTTTCGAGTTCATCCATAGCTTTACAAATATATATAGCTTCTTCTTGGATCAAACGGCTCAGTTCTTTTCCGCTTTCAGAAATAGGACGAGGATTATAAATGGAAATCCTTTTGGCACAACTGTTTATTCCGTCGATGACATCATCCATACAAGAAGCTAAGTCATGAATATCTTCACGGTCAAAGGGAGTGATGAATGTAGTTCCTAATTCATCAAAAATCAGATGTGTCAGTCTGTCTCCTTCCCGTTCGAGGTCTTTGATCTTTTTGTAGTACTCCGAGCGTTCTGTCGGTTGGTCATGTTGCAGACTTTCTACTAAAGCAACAGATGAGGCAGAAAGTACTTCTGATAATTGTTTCAGTAACGGGAAAAACTTCGGTTCCTTTGGGGTAAACCGATTAAAAAAAGAATTTTTCATAAGTGTAAAAACTTTAAATTGTTTTTTTCTACTTTATTTATATTAGTAACAAATGAATACAGACTATGGTTTGGGCAGTTTAAAATTTCAACTTGGCGCGTATGACCTCAATTACGGCAGGCAATATGGATATGAATATAATGGCTACAATGAGTAGTTTTAGGTTTTCCTGCACAAACGGGAGATCGCCGAAGAAATATCCTGCATAACAGAATATAGTTACCCAGACAGCTCCACCAACCAAATTATATACCATAAAATAGTAGTAATTCATTTTCCCCATTCCTGCAACGAAGGGGGCAAATGTACGTACTATGGGGATAAAGCGTGCCAGGATAATGGTTTTGCCACCATACTTCTTATAAAATTCGTGCGTTTTCTCCAAGTGACTTTGCTTGAATATCTTGGATTTAGGATTGTTGAATAGCCTTCGACCAAAGAAATGCCCAATCATATAATTGCATGAATCACCTAATATGGCAGCAGCAAATAATATGATAACGAGTATGTGTATACTGATAGGCATATCGGGTAACGCAGAGATCGCTCCGGCAACGAAAAGTAAAGAGTCACCCGGGAGGAAAGGAGTGACTACTAATCCGGTTTCACAGAAGATTATGATGAATAAGATAGCATAGGTCCATGCATGATAATCACGCACAATCATGGCCATATATTGGTCAATATGGAGTATAAAATTGAGTAAAAAATCCATTTTATATACTTTGATTGTTATTAAAAGGAAAAGATAGGAACAACAAATAAGGCATAGAAAATATGAATTTTCTATGCCTATAAAAGGTATAAAATGGCTAAATGAGTATATGACCTAATGTATAGATGTGATATCTATCGGAATATTTGATAAAATTAGTATAGAATGAGAAACCTGTCCATTGATTCTTAGGAAGTTGAATCTTTAAAGAACTTAATATCCGGATAGTAACGGAATGAATATTGAATCTAAGTAACTTTGAAGGAGAGAAATAACGGAAGGAGGATGGATTTAAGACACCGTCACTGTCATTGTAGTCCTGCTTTCCTGTATTTTCTTTTGCTTTGACGAGTTTCTTTTCTTTCCCTAGTTGTTTTATCATAGTTTTAGTTTCGGGATGAAAAGCATTAACACAAGTTTGTATATAGGTACTACCGGTTTCTGGCCGATATGCTTCTTGCCTTTCGTCGGAAATCAACTGGAATCCCCAACTTAGAAATATACCTAATAATATACAGAATATGTACTTCATCATAACGGCCACAAATGTAGAAACTATTCTTATATGAAATACATATTCACAAGTATAATTAACAATTATATCTACGGCTGTCGGGAACTGTTTTCTGCATTTACTCTCATAAATCTCATTGGAGTATATGTTATCCCGTTAGTACATTGCTTCTCATTCATCTTTTAAATCCTAAATGAATGGCGTATGTGGATGAATGGACAGTCATTTTTCTGTCTGAGCACTCTTATTAGTAGAAATGTAATTTATTAACCTTTAAGAAGCATCAGTATGAGAAATGTAGAAAAGCACTTGGTTGGATAACTGTTTATTTATTATTTTGCAATTTTCCTTGTTCTCAAATGGATATTATAAAAGATATACCCGAATTTCTGCTTCCTTTAAGATTGATTTGTTTTGCCATTCAATGAGATTGCTGTAACTTTGCGTCCGGTTTAAAAAGATTGTATGTTATGGAATTACCCAAAGACCCGATGATGCTGTTTAGCGTTATCAATATGAAGTTGCGTGATTGCTATTCTTCACTTGACGAACTTTGTGAAGATATGGACGTAAATAAGGATGAATTAGTGAATCAGTTGAAAGCTGTCGGTTTTGAATATAGTGCGGAACACAATAAGTTCTGGTAACAGACTTCTTATTTACAATTTATAGATAAAGTATTCGAATTGCCTCTAAAGCCTCTGTAAAGGTCTTGGAGGCAATTTCTTTTCCTTGTATTCTACTTCTTTTTCTCCTCTTCCTTGTTAATAAAAGCAAAATACGAATTCTTGTATTTAACTTCCACACTCTTCTGCGTTCTAACTAATAAAGCTCAGATATAGAATTGATGATAAACGAGAATAAAATTCGTGAAGCTTGTTCCTCGGATCGTGAACGGGGATTCAAGATGCTGATGAACTCTTTTCAGGTACCGATATATAATTATATCCGTAGGCTGGTCGTGTCTCACGAAGATGCGGAAGATGTGCTTCAGGAGGTCTTTATCCGGATATTCCGACATATCGATCAATTTCGCGAAGAAAGTTCACTGTCAACCTGGATTTACCGGATTGCGACGAATGAAAGTTTACGCTTATTGAATAGTCGTAAAGAGGAAGGAGTCGTATCAGCGGAGGATGTACAGGAAGAATTGATGAGCAAACTGAAGGCTTCTGATTATATAGATTATGAGAACGAACTGGCGGTGAAGTTTCAAGAAGCCATTTTGAGTTTGCCGGAGAAGCAACGGCTTGTATTCAACTTACGTTATTACGATGAACTTGAGTATGACGAGATTGCGCGGGTGCTGGATAGTAAGGTGGATACGCTGAAAGTGAATTACCACTATGCAAAAGAAAAAATAAAGGAATATATACTAAATAGGTAGAACGATGAAAAAGGATTTTGATTTTGACAATATTGGTAAACGGACCCCTTACACTACCCCCGACGGATTCTTCGAGGATGTGCAACGAAAGGTAATGGAACGTACCGGGGTGAAACAACAGCGGAAGTCTCACATGAAGCTGATTATTTCTACGGTAGTTGCCATAGCGGCAGTATTAGCTGGAATTTTATTCGTTCCGTCCTTGCGTCAAATGGATGAGGTCAAATCGTCTTCTTCGAACACATTGGCTGTCGACAGAAGTAATGGTACGGATCCGGTAGACACATGGATTAAAGAATTGTCGGATGAGGAGTTGGAAGAGCTCGTCAGCTTCTCTGAAAACGATATATTTTTGAATTAAGTAACTCAATCAATGATTAAAAGTGTAAAGATTATGAAGATGAAATTTATTTATGTAGTTTTGGCTGCTCTCTTGTTGGGAAGCCAGATGACCCTTTCAGCTCAAAATAGAGATAATAAGGAGAAGAAACAACGTCCCACACAAGAGCAGATGATGCAGATGCAGACGAATCAGATTGTTAAAACCTTGATGCTGGATGATGCGACAGCCGCCAAGTTTACACCGGTTTACGAGAAATATCTGAAAGAACTGCGCGAGTGCCGCATGATGAACCATAAACCAAGAGCCGAAAAAGCTCAAGGAACATCGGCTACCGATAAAAAGGATGCTTCACGACCGGTAATGACTGACGAACAGATTGCTACCATGTTGAGAAACCAGTTTGCTCAAAGCCGTAAGATGCTTGATATTCGTGAGAAGTATTATAATGAATTCAGCAAGATACTTTCTCAAAAGCAGATTATGAAAATCTATCAGCAGGAAAAGAGTAATATGAATAAATTCAGGAAAGAGTTTGACCGCAGAAAAGGTCAGAAACCGGGGCAGGGACATCATCAGGGACAAAGACCTCGTGCTCCGCGCCAAGGATAACAATAGGGATTAGGTTATATTATAAGTTTCTGTTTTACTAAATCAACACAACTTGAGCATAGACAGGCATATTTATTCTTTTCAGTACCGTTTGATCAGTTGTTATGTCCTGTTACTGATAAGTTTGGCTGTTTATGCACAGTCCGGCAAAGAGCGTTTTGTCGGGCGTGTTGTTGATACTGAAACCAATCAGCCGGTACCGTTTGCTACGGTCCGGCTTTTGGCTTTACCGGATAGCATCTTATTAGTGGGAGGAGCTACGGATATACAAGGTAAATTTCAGTTAGCTGTTACTATTCCGAAAAGCAAGTCTATTCTATTGCATATCTCTTATATCGGATATACCTCTGTTTATCGGACTATATCTGTTTCAGCAAATAATAAGACACCCACTTTGGGTAATATATCTTTGAGTCCGGAGAGTATTTCATTAAACGAAACCGTTGTTGTGGGACAAGCACCTATGGCGGTGACCGAAGGAGATACTACCGTCTTTAACGCTTCGGCTTATCGTACTCCCGAAGGCTCCATGCTGGAAGAACTGGTGAAACAACTTCCCGGTGGAGAAATAGATGAGGACGGCAAACTGCTGATTCATGGAAAGGAAGTGAAAAAGATTTTGGTGGACGGAAAAGAATTCTTTTCCGACGACCCGAAAGCTGCTCTTAAAAATCTTCCGGTAGAGATGATAGAAAAGCTGAAAGCATACGAACGCCAGTCCGATCTTGCCCGTCTTACCGGTATTGACGATGGTGAAGAAGAAATGATTCTCGACCTGTCGGTCAAGAAGAATATGAAACGAGGGTGGATGGAAAATTTTATGGGTGGTTATGGAAGTAAAGACCGTTATGAACTGGCCAATACTTTAAACCGTTTCCGGGATAACTCCCAATTGACTGTTATCGGGAATCTGAATAACACCAACAACCAAGGCTTTTCTGAAATGCAGGGGGAGTCTGCCAGTTCTTCCGGTAATCTTCGTACTCAAAAAGGGCTGACTACTTCCCGTTCTTTGGGAGTGAATGCCACTCATGACTGGAAGCGCGTCAAATTTCGGTCGAACATTCAATATATGGGCACTGACCGTCTGGAGGACAGTCGTACTACGGTAGACAATTATCTTCGTAAAGACAAATCTATCACCGAAAGTACCGGACACAATCGACAGGGAAACGATAACTTGGTAGCGAATGCTTTCTTGGAGTGGAAAATGGATTCTGTTACAACATTGATTTTTCGCCCTCAATACCGTACGGCTGCCAATGATAGAAGTAGTAACGGTTTTCAGCAAGGGTGGGGCAATGATGTGCTACTGAATGAGCGGGAATCATCAGGAACAACTCATAGTTCATCCTATAATCTGACCATGATGCTGCAACTTAGTCGGAAACTTAGCCGAATGGGAAGAAATATAGCCTTGAAAGTTGATTATGGTACAAATGAATCTTCCACCGACAGAACCAGCCTTTCCACTACCCATTACTTCAAAAACAATGCTAAGAATGTAAAGAATCAAAAGATTGAAGATAGAATGGAGGGGTATAACTACCGGTTACAATTAGTTTATGTAGAACCTTTGCCCTGGTTTCATTTTCTTCAGTTCCGTTACAGTTACCAGTATCGGGTGAACAACTCCGACCGTTTTGTCTACAACTGGAACAAGGAACTGGAAGAATTTGCTCCTGATTATGACGAGGACGCAAGCAATTGTTTTGAGAATCAGTATAGTAATCACCTGTTTAATCTTGCGGTCCGTACTTCTCGTAAGAAATATAATTATAATATCGGTGCTGACTTTGAACCTCAAAAGTCTGTCAGCCGTTCTCTTCTGGAAAAGGCAACTCCGGCAGAAGAACCGTTGCGAAAGTCTGTTTTTAATATTTCTCCTACCGTCAATTTCCGTTATAAGTTCTCCAAACGTACCCGTTTGCAGATTGTATATCGGGGAAAAAGCCGTCAGCCGAATATACGCGACCTTCAACCGGTGACGGACCGCACCAACCCGTTGAATATCCGTGTCGGTAATCCTTCGCTGAAGCCTTCGTATACGAATACTTTCACATTAAATTTCAACTCCTATAATGCCAAACACCAACGGAATATGGTTGCTTCCGTCTTGGCGGAGAATACCATTAATAGTATAACCAACCAAGTGACCTATGATAGCGAATCCGGTGTGCGAACTACCACTCCTCTTAATCTGAACGGTAACTGGCGTGCTATGGGCTCTTTTTCTCTCAATACTCCTTTCAAGAATCGTAGTTGGCGATTCCGTACATATTCATATCTGCAATACAGAAACCAGAACGGGTATAGCACTATAAATAAAGAAGCTCCTGTAAAAAGTACAGTGAAACATCTCACAGCCCGCCAACGCTTGCAATTAACATACCGCACGAAGCAAATGGAAATCAGTGCCCGTGCAGAATTGCTGTACAACAATTCCCATAATAATGTGAAAGAGACACGTACCGAAACTTACGATTACCGCTTTGGCACGGAAGTACAATATTATTTCCCATGGGGGATAGAACTGTTCAGCGACCTTACCTGTTTTCAACGTTCCGGCTATGGATATAGTGGCAATGCCCGCGAAAACCTGATGTGGAATTGTCAGTTGTCGAAAGCCTTTCTGAAACGGAAACAACTACTGCTCCGTTTCAAAATATATGATATTCTTCATCAGGACATTTCTATGATACGCACGATAACCGCTACTGCCATTCGTGACACTGATTATAATGCGCTAGGTTCTTACTTTATGGTGCATGCTATACTTCGTTTGAATTTGATGGGAAAATAATTAGAAATTAAATCTTCATTAGTTTGAAAACCACAGCAGGGTTTTGATTGTTGTTGTCGTACGTGAAAACAATGAAAACCTTGCCGAATGTTTGATTTTGTCAATAAATTGAAGGATAAGGGCCGTTGGCGAATCTTTAAACTGAAGTTGATTGACGCGCGGCTTTACTTTGTTAGTATCTTTGTGGGGCTGCTGACGGGGCTTGTTGCAGTGCCCTACCATTATCTATTGCAGTTTTTCTTCAATCTTCGTCACGATTTCTTTGATGCCCATTTAAAATGGTATTGGTATATTCCTCTTTTCCTGCTGATGTGGGGAATTCTCCTATTTGTTTCCTGGCTCGTAAAAAAAATGCCTCTCATTACGGGTGGAGGGATTCCACAGACACGTGGAGTCATTAACGGACGGGTTGATTACAAACATCCTTTTCGGGAATTGATGGCTAAGTTTGTAGGTGGAATACTCGCATTAAGTACCGGACTGTCTTTGGGACGTGAAGGACCTTCCATCCTGAGATCGAGATCGTGGGCATCAATGACCTCTGCCCCGCCGATTATCTGGCCTACATGCTGAAGTACGATACTATGCACGGCAGATTCGCCGCCGATGTGAAGAGCAACGACTACGGCATCGTGGTCAACGGCCGCGAGATCCCCGTCTTCGCCGAGCGCAACCCCGCGGACCTGCCCTGGGGTAAGATCGGCGCGGAGTACGTCGTCGAATCCACGGGCCTGTTCCTGACGAAGGAAAAGGCGCAGGCGCACATCGACGCCGGCGCGAAGAAGGTCGTCATGTCCGCCCCGTCCAAGGATGACACGCCGATGTTCGTCTGCGGCGTCAACCTCGATTCCTACACGAGCGACATGCAGTTCGTCTCCAACGCCTCGTGCACCACGAACTGCCTGGCCCCCATCGCCAAGGTCCTGAACGACTGCTTCGGCATCAAGGATGGCCTGATGACCACCGTGCACTCCGTCACCGCCACGCAGAAGACCGTGGACGGCCCGTCCCTGAAGGACTGGCGCGGCGGCCGCGCGGCCACGGGCAACATCATCCCCTCCTCCACCGGCGCCGCCAAGGCCGTGGGCAAGGTCATCCCCGAGCTCAACGGCAAGCTGACCGGTATGTCCATGCGCGTTCCCACGCTGGATGTCTCCGTCGTCGACCTGACCGTCAACCTTGAAAAGCCCGCCACCTACGATGAGATCTGCGCGGCCATGAAGAAGGCCAGCGAGGGCGAGCTCAAGGGCATCCTCGGCTACACCGACGAACAGGTCGTTTCCTCCGACTTCCTCGGCGATACGCGCACGTCCATCTTCGACGCCAAGGCCGGTATCGCCCTGACGGATACGTTCGTCAAGGTCGTGAGCTGGTACGACAACGAGATCGGCTACTCCAACAAGGTGCTCGACCTCATCGAGCACATGTACTCGGTCGACCACGCCACGAAGTAACTTAGCTTTTTCCTGTTCCTGTTTTTGGGTAAAAACAGGACGGTGCTCCTCTGAGACAAGAGGGATCTGGTGCGAGATCCCTCTTGTTTTTTTCGCGTTTTCGGTGGTATACTGCCATCGTTGCAAATTTTTCTTTGAGGTGGATCATGTTTCAAGGTTTTACGCCCGAGGCCGTCGAGTTCCTCTGGGGCATCAAATTCAACAACAACCGCGAGTGGTTCCTGCCGCGAAAGGAGCAGTTCCTCGCGCTCGTTGACCGGCCGATGCGCGAGCTCGGCAGCGAAATTTTTGACGCGATTGCCGTGGAATATCCCAAGCCGTCGCTCAAGCTGCACGTCTGCCGCATCTACCGCGACGCGCGCCGTCTCTTCGGCAGAGGGCCGTATAAGGACCACCTGTGGTTCACGATCGAGCGCCCGCACGAGCGCTTCGAGGGCGTCCCCGCGCTGTATTTCGAGCTCGCACCGAACTACTTCAGCTATGGCTGCGGCTACTGGGGTTCCTCCCCCGCCATGATGGCCAAGCTCCGCCGCCGCATCGAGACCGACCCCAAAAGGCTTGAAAAGCTCGTGCGCAAGCTGAATAAATCCCGCTTCACGCTCTCCGGCGAGCAGTTCAAGCGCCCGAAGGGCGACGTCGGCAAGCTCCTGAACCCGTGGTACAACGCGAAAAATATCGCCGTCGGCTATGACGACAATCCCGAAGGCGTGCTGTTCACGCCGGAGCTCAAGGACGAAGTCCTCGCGGGCTTCCGTGAGCTGATGCCGCTGTATCTGTATCTCGATTCGCTGGCGGGCGATCCCGAACCGAATAAAGAATAATGCCGCTCGCAGAGCGGCGAGGAATTCCCACGCCGCGCGGGAGTGCGGTAAAAGGGGGGATTCTCTCACGTGAGAGAATCCC
>OGFD01001186.1_pt1 | contig 13840 bp, 9 predicted proteins | sample 1570851 | NCBI WGS metagenome assembly OGFD01 (sample SAMEA2582077, study PRJEB24529) | metagenome | biome: Human gut stool | place: China | collected 2011
CGCTGGTCCCCCTCCACCGTGAAGTCCCAGATGAAGAAGGAGCCGAAGAACAGCAGTGCGCTGCACAGGGTCAGTCCCGCCAACAGCGCGTGCCGCCGCCGGAACCGGCCCAGGAAGAAGGGTACCCCCTCCTTCCGCACCACGGTCAGCCGGCAGTCCAGCTGTTTCACCGCCCGGCGCAGGGCGTAGTAATCCCGCCGGTTCAGCCGGCAGGTGAAGGCAGTCTCGGACTCCCACTCCATATCCCAGAAGGCCAGGTTCCGGGCGCCGCACAGATTCAGCACCCGCTCCGGAAAGGGGGTCTCCACCCGGATCCGGACCTGGCCCTGGAGCCGGTTGACGATCTGATTCAGCATGGTGTCACCTCACCCACTCCACGGCGGCAATGTCCCCGCCGATCCGCAGCTCCTCCGCCGTCATGGCCATCAGGGCCAGGCGGGCGCCCCGGACCCGCAGCACGCCGCCGGTGGTGTTTACGTCGATCTGCTCGTCGCTGTACGCCAGGATGCCTGTGTGGTGCTCCAGATACAGCTGGCGGCTGCCCATCATCTCCAGGTGGGGCAGGCCCGCCACCAGATCTGCCGGCAGGTCGAACAGCTCCGCCACCGTGTCCAGCACGCCGCCGTTTCGGTCCTTTCGATTCCGCTCCATACGTTCACCTCTTCCCGACTGTATGCACAAACGTCCCGCAACATGCCGGGGGCATAGTGTCCCCCGCTCCGGCATAGGGTGTGGAGAGGTGATGCGGGATGCGGATTCGATGGCGGATACTGGCCTGCCTGTGCCTCGGCGGCCTGCTGGTGTGGTTTCTGGCGGACGCCGGGGCCGTGCGGGACAGTGTGGCGGAAGCTTTGGCCCTCTGTGCCCGTTCCGTGGTCCCCTCCCTGTTCCCCTTCCTGGTGGCCTCCTCAGCGCTGCTGGCTCTGGGGTTCGGGGAGCTGGCCGCCCCCTGGCTGGCGGGGCTGATGGAGCCGCTGTTCCGGGTCCCCGGTGCTGGCAGTGCTGCGCTGGTGCTGGGGTTGGTGGGGGGCTACCCCATCGGCGCCAAGACGGCAGCAGACCTCTACCGGGAAAATCTGGTCTCCCGGGAGGAGGCGGAGCGGCTGCTGGCCTTCTGCAACAACTCCAATCCGGTGTTCCTCATCAGTGTGCTGGGCGTGGGGGTGTTCGGCAGTGTGCGGGCCGGGGTGTGGCTGTGGCTGATCCATGTGCTCTCCGCCCTTCTGACGGGACTGGTGTTTCGGGGCAGCGGAAAATCCGCTTCCCGGCAGGAACTGACAAGGCATCCTCCTTTCCAGGCTGTCAGCTTTGCGGAGGCCTTCACCGGGGCTGTCCGGTCCTCGCTTGCCGGGATTCTGTCTGTGTGCGCCTTCGTGGTGTTCTTCTATGTGCTGGCGCAGCCTCTCCCCGCCATGGGCGGCCGCCTGGGGGCGGTCCTGGTGGCGGCGCTGGAGCTCTTCTCCCTGACGCCCCTGCTGACAGCTGATGCCTTCGGCTTTCTTCTGGCGGCGGCAGCAGCGGGCTGGGGCGGCCTCTCGGTCCTGTGTCAGACGCTGGCGGTGCTGGAGGGCAGCGGCCTGCGGCTGCGGAACTGCTTCCTGGGCAAGGTGGTCTCCCTGCTGCTGGCCGCTTTGCTGGTGGGCTACGTGCTGGGATAAAAACAGCCTCCCTGTTGTCGAAGCCGATAACAGGGAGGCATATTTTGTCGTGAAATTCCGTTTTGTGATGGAATTACCGCTGGCCCTTGTCGTAGGGAATGCCCTCCGCCTTGGGGGCACGGGACTTCTGAGATGTGAAGGCCAGCACCACCAGAGAGATGACATAGGGCAGCATGTTATACACGGACTGGGCAGGTTCAGATTGCTCAGCAGGTCGAAGCCGCTGTACACATTGCCCAGGGCCCGGAAGAAGCCGAACAGCAGCGCCGCCAGGGCGATGCGGGTGGGCTTCCACTGGCCGAAGATCATCACCGCCAGGGCCAGGAAGCCGAAACCGGCCACGCCGTTTTCAAACTTCCACTCGCTGACGCCCGCGATGATATACACAATGCCGCCCAGGCCGCCCAGCACGCCGGAGATCAGTACGCCGGCGTAGCGCATCCGGTAGACGTTGATGCCCACGGAATCCGCTGCCTGGGGATGCTCGCCGCAGGCGCACAGCCGCAGGCCGAAGCGGGTCTTGTACAGCACCACATAGCTGATGACGAGCAGCACGATGCCCAGCGGCACAAAGATGCTCAGCTCCAGGCCGCCGATGCTGAACAGGAACGGCTTGTTGGAATAGTTCAGCTTGGCGCTGCCGCTGTCGCTGAAATACTTGGCAATGACCACGGCAATGGCGGTGGCCAGCAGGTTCAGGGCCGTGCCGCCGATGGTCTGGTCCGCTTTCAGGTTGATGGAAGCAAAGGCCAGAAGCAGGCTGTACACGATACCGGCCAGCGCAGCCACCAGGACCGAGATCAGCACCACCAGGAACGGCGACATGTCGGCCGGAAGCATGGTCAGGGTCAGAACACCGGCCACACCGCCGATGACCATGATGCCTTCCAGTGCGATATTGATGATACCGGAGTGCTCACTGAACATACCGCCCAGTGCCACCAGCATCAGGACGATGCCATACAGCAGGGTATATTTGATCAAAAGCAGCATCTTACTTGCCCTCCTTCTTCGCGTTGGCCTTTTCCGCCGGGGCAGGCTCTGCGTTCACATTGGTCTTGTCCGCATTCTTGAACAGCAGCTTCTGGATCTTGCCGCGGAACAGCATGGAGAATGCACACAGGTAGATGATGATGCCGCTGATCAGGTCGGCGATCTCCGTGGGATAATACTTGGTGGAAAGGAAGGTGCCGCCCACCGAGATGTGGGAGATGAACAGGGCCGAGAAGATGGTGCCAATGGGGTTGGAGCTTGCCAGCAGGGCAACGGAGATGCCGTTGAAGCCCATGGCGGGCAGGCTGGTGGAGTTCAGGGGGTTCCACTGGCCCACGTTGGACAGGTAGAACAGGCCCGCGCCAAAGCCTGCCAGCGCACCGGCAATGGCCATGGAGAGGATGATGTTCTTCTTTTCGTTGATACCGGCGTAGCGGGCAGCGCTCTTGTTCAGGCCGACCGCCTTCAGCTCATAGCCAAAGGTGGTCTTGTTCAGCACCACCCAGATCAGGATGGCCACCACAGCGGCCAGGAAGATGGCAATGGTGGTGCTGTTGGTCTGGAACAGCTTGTTCAGGCCGAAGTCCGGGATGACAGACTGGGCGAGATCCGCGTTCTTGCCCAGGTTCAGGGTGCGGGTGTTGCGCACATCATACATGGGGCCGGTGCCGTTCTGGTAGACCAGCTCATTGACAAGGTACAGGCCGATCCAGTTGAACATGATGGAGGTAATGACCTCGTTGATGTTGAAGTAGGCCTTGAAGAAACCGGGGATGGCACCCCACAGACCGCCCAGAATAGCCGCAGCCAGCAGGCAGACGAACCAGGGCAGCTTGAGCATGATGGCGCAGTAGAGGGCACCGTAAGCGCCCAGCGTGTACTGACCGGCGGCACCGATGTTGAACAGGCCGGTTTTGAAGGCGAAGCCTACGGAAAGGCCGGTCATGATCAGGGGCGCGGCGTTGGCCAGTTCCTTGCCGACACCATAGGGGGCATCATGGAAGCCGCCCTTGAGGATGCGGACAAAACCGTCTGCCCATGCGTGGGCCGGGTTGATGGCCAGCAGCACGAGGAAACCCACAGCCAGACCGATCAGGATGCACAGCAGAGCAGCCATCACGCTGGTGACAGAACCCTGCAGCCCGTTGTGGGAAAGTTTTTTGTTTTTCATTTCTGCTTACTCCTTTCCCTGCTTGCGGGCACCGGCCATGTACAGGCCCAGCTCCTGGACCGTGGTGGTCTTGGGGTCAAACTCACCCACGATCTCACCCTCGTACATCACAAGGATCCGGTCAGAGAGGTTCATCACCTCATCCAGCTCCAGACTGACCAGCAGCACGGCCTTGCCCCTGTCGCGCTCATCCACGATCTGCTTATGGATATACTCAATGGCACCGACATCCAGGCCGCGGGTGGGCTGCACTGCCACCAGCAGCTTGGGGTCTTTGTCGATCTCACGGGCAATGATCGCCTTCTGCTGGTTGCCGCCGGACATGCTGCGCACGATGGTTGCGCTGCCCTGGCCGCTGCGCACATCATACTGGGCGATCAGCTTATCGGAATACTCCCGCACCTTTTCACTGCGGATAAAGCCGTTGTGCTGGAACTCGGGCTGCCAGTAGCGCTGGAGCACCATATTGTTCTCCAGACTATAATCCAGCACCAGACCATGCTTGTGGCGGTCCTCAGGGATATGGCTCATGCCGTCCTTGGAGCGCTGGCGGATGCTCTCGTTGGTGATCTCCTTGCCGTCCAGCAGCACCTTGCCGCTGTTGAACTTTTCCAGACCGGTCAGGCCGTAGACAAACTCTGTCTGGCCGTTGCCCTCGATGCCCGCCAGACAGACGATCTCACCGCCACGCACCTGGAAAGAGACGTTCTTGACGGCATCCTTCTTGTGCTGGGCGTTGTGCATGGTAACGTTCTGCACGTCCAGCACCACCTCGCCGGGGGCGGCGGGCTTTTTGTCCACCTGCAGCTGAACATCGCGGCCGACCATCATGCGGGAAAGCTCTTCCTTGGTGGTGTCCTTGATGTCCACAGTGCCCATATACTTGCCCTTGCGCAGGACCGTGCAGCGGTCTGCCACTGCCATGATCTCGTTGAGCTTGTGGGTGATGAAGAGGATGGATTTGCCTTCCTTCTTGAACCCGCGCATGATCTCCATCAGCTCGTCGATCTCCTGCGGGGTCAGAACAGCGGTGGGCTCATCAAAGATCAGGATCTCGTTGTCGCGGTAGAGCATCTTCAGGATCTCCACACGCTGCTGCATACCAACAGAGATATCACTGATGAGTGCATCGGGGTCCACACGCAGGCCGTACTTCTCGCTCAGGGCCACGACCTTCTTGCGGGCCTCAGCCTTCTGCAAAAAGCCCAGCTTATTGGGCTCCACGCCCAGAATGATGTTATCCAGCACGCTGAAGCATTCCACCAGCTTGAAGTGCTGGTGCACCATGCCGATGCCCAGCGCGTTTGCATCGTTGGGGTTGCGGACGGCGACCTCCTTGCCGTTCTTGAGGATCTTACCGGCCTCCGGCTGGTACAAGCCGAACAGCACGCTCATCAGCGTACTTTTGCCAGCGCCGTTTTCGCCCAGCAGGGCATGTACCTCGCCCTTGCGCAGCTGCAGGGTGATATCATCGTTTGCCTTGATTCCAGGGAACTCCTTGGTAATGTGGAGCATCTCGATCACAAAATCCTCTGCCAATCTGCTCACTCTCCTTTCGTGTCAAATCGACACCTATACTATTCTGTGTACCATTATACCGTATTTTTGCGGTTTTGCACACTTCTTTTTGATTTTTTGGCGGGATGTACTCTTATAAGTATTACTTTTGTGCAAGCTGCACGATTTTTCACGAAACAAAAACGACCCTCTCCGTCAAAGCCTGGCGGCAATGACGGAGAGGGTCGTTCCCTGCAGCCCTTGCGGACTGTTCAAATTTTACTGGATGTAGGTGACGTTGGTGAACTCGCTGACGGTGGGCTTGGTAGCGTCGTCAGAGCTGTTGTCAACAACGATCTCGCCGGAAGCGATCTTCTGCTTCAGCTCCTCGTACTCCTCAACCGTGAAGGTCTCAAAGTTCCAGCTGTCCTCAGCGGTGGGCAGGCCGATGTAATCGCCGTCCTCCAGACCAAAGTTGCCGTTGGTTGCTGCGATGGTGCTCCACTCGCCTGCCTCGATGTCGGACAGAGAAGTAGAAACAGCCTCGGACAGGCCCTTCATAGCGGAGGTGATGAACGGGTTGTAAGCATAGGTGCCGTCAGCAACGCCGTTTACACCGATGTAGTTCTGGTCAACGTCAACGCCGATGACGTAGCCGTTGTTCTTCAGAGCAGCCTCAACAGCGGAGGTGTAGATACCGCCGCCGCAGGCAAAGACGACCTGAGTGCCGTTGGAGTACCAGCCCTCCATACGGGAGGTGATGTTGGCATCGCCGTAGAACTGGCCGCCGTAGAAGTAGTTGATGTCGATGTTCTGACCCAGCTCCTGAGCAGCAGCATCAGCGCCCTGCACAAAGCCATAGCCGTAACGGATGACAGCGGGAACAGCCATGCCGCCCAGGAAGCCCAGCTTGGTCTTGCCGTCCTTGGCAATGGCGTAACCTGCCAGATAGCCTGCCTGCTCCTCCTTGAAGGTGATGCAGTAGCAGTTGGAGGGGATCTCATCGGTGCCGATATCGCCCTGGGTGACATCGATAGCAATGAACTTGACATTGGGATACTGCTCAGCAGCCCATGCCAGAGAAGCGCCGTACAGGTAGCCGACGCAAACGATAACGTCGGCGCCTTCGTTGACAGCCAGACGGATCATGGTCTCACGATCCTCATCGGAAGCATCAGCCTCGGGGATGTAATACTGGCAGTTTTTACCCATGTAGCCGGAAACAGCAGTCCAGCAAGCCTGATTGAAGCTCTCGTCATCGATCGTGCCGGTATCGCAGGTCAGACCGACCTTTGTGATCTTGCTGGCAGCCTCAGAAGCTGCAGAGGAAGCAGTGGAAGAAGCGGTGCTGGTGGAAGAGGAAGAACCACCGCAGGCGGTCAGAGCAGCGGCAGCAGCTGCAGCGCCAGCCACAGCCAGGAAGTTACGACGAGAAATCATCATAAGAAAACTCTCCTTTTTATACATTAAAAATTGCGCTTTAAAAAGGGAATGCGCACACTTGCACATTTACTGACCCAAGTATAGCCGGGTCATGTGAGGAAAGCAAGGCATTTCCGATTACAAAATCTTTACAGATTTTTTGTAAAATTCGCGTAAAAGTCGTACTGCTTCACCAATTTTGGCAAAATATCCGCTTCCCGCCTCACCCTTCCACGGCTTTGTTGCCCGCCACGTTGGAGGGGCCAAAGCCGAAGGGCAGCAGCTCGTCCATGCTGCGCTCGATGAAATCATCGGGGGTCTTTGCCATGATGACATTCAGCTCCGGTCCGCCGAACTCAAACAGCGCCTGACGGCAGACCCCGCAGGGTGAGGTGATCTGCTTGTTCACCTCGCCGCGGCGAGAGCCCACCACGGCAATGTCGGTGAAGCGGGTCACACCCTCACTCACCGCCTTGAACAAGGCCGTACGCTCAGCGCAGCTGGTGGGGGTAAAGGCAGAGTTCTCCACATTGCAGCCGGTGAAGATGCGGCCATCCTCGGCCCGCAGGGCGGCACCCACCATGAAATCGGAGTAGGGCGCATAGGCCTGCTCCCGGGCTTCCAGCGCCATCCGGATCAGGGCTTTCTTTTCGTCTGAAGTAAGATTCGTCATAGGGGCCTCCTTTTCATTCTAAAGTATAAACAAACGTTTCTGCATCGCGACACCACGGAAGGGCAATTTCATAGGCTGGGTAATAAGGTACAAGGCAGATATCCTGATTTGGTTGAAAGTCGTTCATCTTTCATCCCCTCTTTTGCACTTCAATTATACGGCGTGTTCTCAAATTCTTCAAGAGATTTCTCGTTGTTCATTTATTATGTAACGAAAATTCTTGCATTTTTCATTACAGACGCATATAATAGAATCAAGAAGGAGGCGTATTAGAATGGCAAATGCAGTCAATGTGAACTTCCGGATGGACCCAGACCTGAAACGCAGCATGGAAGAGGTTTGCGCCGAGATGGGACTTTCTATGACAACGGCATTCACGATTTTCGCCAAAAAAGTTTCCCGGGAGCACCGCATTCCCTTTGAGGTTTCCGCCGACCCGTTCTACTCGGAAAGCAACATCAATCATCTCCGCCAGATCGTCCACGACATCGATACCGGAAAAGCCAAGCTCACCGAACACGATTTGATCGAGGTAGATTAAATGAGATTGCTTTGGGCACTATACTGACACCTGAAAAGAGGGCCGTTGCTTTTTGGCAACAGCCCTCTTTCGCTCTCAAAAATAAACTTAGTACTCCGCGCCCAGTGCGACCTTCATCATGTTGGTGAAACTGGTCTGGCGCTGCTCGGCGGTGGTGATCTCCGGGGAGACAAAGCTGTCGGAGATGGTCAGCAGGCAGGCGGCGTTCTTGCCCAGGACCTGAGCGTTGGCGAAGAGGGCAAAGCTCTCCATCTCTACACACAGGCAGCCGCGCTCATCCCGCAGCTTTTCCCAGTAGGTGGGCTTTTCATCGGAGGGCTGGCGATAGAACACATCGGAGGAATGGATGTTGCCCTCGATCAGGGGGATGCCCTGCTTTGCGGCAGAAGCACGCAGCTTGTCGTTCAGGGTCTGGCTGGGCAGGGTGAGGTCCCCCTCAAAGCCGCTCTGGACCCGGGCATAATTGCTCTCGCTCACGGCACCGGCGGCCAGCACCACATCGAACAGCTTGGCTTTGTCGGTGTAGCTGCCGGCAGAGCCGATGCGGATGATGTTGTCCACATCGTAGAACTTGTACAGCTCGTAGGAGTAGATGCCGATGGAGGGCATTCCCATGCCGCTGCCCATCACACTGATGGGGCGGCCCTCATAGGTGCCGGTAAAGCCCAGCATTCCACGGACACCGGTGACCTGGCGGACATCCTCGAGGAAGGTATCCGCGATGAACTTTGCCCGCAGCGGATCGCCGGGCATCAGGACGGTCTTTGCGAAATCGCCTTTTTCAGCGCTGATGTGGGGTGTTGCCATAATCATTCTCCTTTTTGTTTGTAAAATAAACCTCTCAGCCGCCTGCGGCGGCAGCTCCCCTGATAGGGGAACCAAGTTTATGCCTCTACTATCTTGCCTCTCCTATTAGGAAAGGTGGCAATGCGAAGCATTGACGGAGAGGTTCTGTTCTGATTTATCGCTTTCCGGAGAACACGCTCTGCGGTGCGATGTACGAGCCGTTGCGGCGGATCTCGAAGTGGCAGTGGTTGCCGGAAGAGCGGCCCGTGCTGCCCACATAGCCGATGAGCTGGCCCTGCCGCACGGTCTGGCCCGCACTGACCGCCAGAGACAGGCAGTGGGCATAGACCGTGGTATAGCCGCCGGAGTGGCTGATAATCACAGAATAACCATAGCCCGTACCGGCACCGGCCTTGTTATAACCCGCCTTGGTCACGGTGCCGCCCGCCGATGCATAGATGGGCGTACCGGCAGAGGCACAGATATCCACGCCCTTGTGGCCGCTGCCATACCAGCGCGAGCAGTTGCGGTACCCCGGCACAGGCCAGATGAACTGACCGCTGCCGCCGATGTATGCCGCCGCACCGTTCTTTGTGACCTTCTTGGTGCCAACGACCACTTTCTTATTCACCGGCTCCCGGATGGTCTCGGTGGAAAGGATGGTCTGCTCCAGCAGCACGCCGTTGGTATCGTAGACGTTCTGCATGGTGACGCGGCGCAGGCCGTTCTCGCCCTCCTGCAGGGTCTTGGTGGTTCCCTTGGTGTACTCGTTGGACTGGGTGGTCTCGGTGCCGAAGGGGATCTCCTCCTCCCGCGTCTCCACCTTGGTGATGCGGACTTCCAGCAGAGCCTCCTGCTTGGTCACGATCAGCTGGTCGCCCTCCTGGATATTGGAGTCCTCGGCCAGGGGAGCACCCTTGAAATTCGTATTCAGGGCACACAGCTCCCGGAAGGTCAGGTCGTTCTTCTGGGCAATGGCCCACAGGGTATCGCCCGCCTTGACCGTGTAGATCTTCTCCTGCTGCTGCACGCCGGTCAGCATATCCTCAATGGAATTGTCATCCTCAAAGCTGTCGTTGAAATAGACTCCATCTTCCAGCGTCACATTTTTGCTAAAGCCCACGCTGATATTCTCGTCCGTCTGATCCTCGTAGGGGGCCAGCAGGCTCTCCAGATAGCTGCGCAGGGTGTCACCATCGGAGCAGACTGCCGTCAGCTCCCCATCCAGATACAGAGCGGTGCCCTCACTGATCTGGTCACTGGCGCTCTGCAGAATGGCGTTTGCCGTCTCGCTCTCGTCCATGGTCTTGTGGGTCACGGTGATGGTATAGGTCGGCTCGATGGTCAGCTCGGTCTTGTCCGAACCGGCGTAATTGATACGCTGCATCACATCCTCTTTTGCGAGGTTGAACACTTCCTCATTGGCCACATAGCCAACGGTCTGGCCGTTCACCTGCACAGCCAGCGCATAGGGCTGGGCCATCGTCCTGTTCCAGACCGTGACGAACACGGCCAGCATACACAGGGGCAGGATGTACATTGCTGTCCGGGGCAGCAGGCTCAGGTTGCGCTTGAGCCCGCCCACAAAATAGCGCCCGGCCGCTTTTACGGAAGCACCAAAGCCCCGCTCCCGGCGCACATCGTTGGCGTGGGCCGCCACAGCGCCGAGGCCCTTGAAGAACAGGTAAAGCGGTGCCAGCAGATCCTTGAACATCTGCGCCGCACCGGGAAAGGCTGTTGCAATGATGGTATGCAGGGCATTCCTGCACCAGCGGGCCAGTCTGCGGGCCACGGCAGCAATGCCGCGCCCTGTGCGCACCACCATGTACTCTGCCGCAAAGCCCAGTGCATAAAGTGCCTCGCCAACTGCCAGCACCACAGCACTGGCCCGCAGCTTTTTGGCCACATCATTCATGTGCCGCTGCGTTTTGCGGCGGAAACGGTGCCGCCGCAGCAGGCCGGAGATCTGGACCTTTGCCCAGAAGCTTCGCAGTTTTTCTCTGCGCTTCACCGGCGCTGCAGGAGCCTGGCTCTGCGGCTCCTTTGTTTTTTCTTCGATCAAAAGGGGTTGCTCCTTCCTGACGTTTTGGGTCGAAAGTTACAAATTCATATCAATTATACACTCTGCCCGATCCGATACAAGGCTTGTCACAAAATTTGGGCAGAGCTTTCACAGAGGTTTCACTTTATTTTCATATTTCAGCGTCCAGCAATGCCCGCATATCCTCGGGCAGGGGGCTCTCCACTGCAACGGTGCGGGCGTGTTCCTCCACCGGCGTTTCCAGCCGGATGCCGCCGGGCACCTCGGTGTAAGCCGGCACCCGGAAACTCTGCCGGGCGCAATGGAGCGCCTGCCGGGCAATGCGGTCACGGTGCCCGCCGTAAAGGTCGTCCCCAGCCAGCGGGTGGCCGATGGATGCAAAGTGCACCCGGATCTGATGGGTGCGGCCCGTCACGGGAACACAGGCAGCAAGGCTCAGGCCATGCTCTGCCTTTAATATGGTATACTCGGTGCGGCTGGGCTTGCCCTCGGGGGTCACGCACCGCCCGATGATGCTGTCCCCTCTCCGGCCGATGGGGGCATCGATGATCCCGGGGCCAAGGGGCAGTTCGCCCTCTACAATGGCGTAATAGAGCTTTTCCACGCCCTCGGCCAGCAGGGGTGCGGCATAGCCGTTCTTTGCGGCCAGCACCAGCCCGCTGGTGTCTTTATCGATCCGGTTCACCGGGCGGAACACCGGGCTTTCGCCGTGGGCAGCCGCCCAGGCGGCATAGCCGTTGGCCAGGGTATCCCGGGGGTAGTTCAGGGTGGGGTGGACCGCCAGATGGGGCGGCTTTTCCAGCACCACGGCAAAGGCATCCTCGTAAACGACCCTGACCGGGATCTCAGGCTGGGGCTCCACGCCGGGGCCGTCGGCGGGCAGCGCAAAGCGAATGGTCTGCCCCGCCTGCACACGGCGGTTGGCCAGAATGGGAACATCGTCCGCAAAAAAGCCGCTGCCATGGAATTTGACCGCCCGGGCCAGCTCCGTGGAGACGGCACACCGGCGCAGAAAGCCGCGCAGCAGCACGCCATCGGCTTCGGGCGGGACATTGAAAAGCAGCTGCATCCTTTGTCCCTCCCAAAAATTTCACGCCATATTTAGATTTATTATACCAAATTTCATCGTCACTTGCAAATCTTGTTTTTTTATGGTATCATGGGGAACGGAAAACGAGTGGAACATACGGCGGCGGGGCGGCTTTGACCGCTCTGAGGAAAGTCCGGGCCTCACAGAGCACGGTAACTGCTAACGGCAGCCGAGGGTGACCTCAGGGAAAGTGCAACAGAAAGGAAACCGCCGCAGCAATGCGGTAAGGATGAAAGGGCGAGGTAAGAGCTCACCAGCGCATGGGTGACTATGCGGCTTTGTAAACCCTACCGGAAGCAACGCCTATATGGGACGTACAGCGCTGCTCGCGTGTCCCGAAGGCGGCACGAGCCTGTCAGCAATGGCAGGCCTAGACAGATCGTCGTTTAATACAGAACCCGGCTTACGGTCCATCTCGTTTTCCATTTGGTGTATCTGCAGGGGGTTGTTAGAACCCTTCTTTGCCCCGCCGTCAGGCGCAGGGGCAGAGAAGGTTGATAACAGCCCTCTTTTCGTTTTGGCCAGAGTGTGGTATACTATCCTCACCACGGGAGCACAGTTGTTCTCCGTGGGCAAACAAGAGAGACAGGATGTGAAATCCTCCGATGAAAGATGGTTTTTTGAAAGCAGCAGCCCTCTCGCCCGCGCTTCGGGTGGCGGACTGCGCCTACAACACCCGGCAGATCCTCACAGAGCTGCGTGCCGCCGCCGCCCGCGGCGTAAAGCTGGCCGTGTTCCCTGAGTTCTGCCTGACCGGCTATACCTGCGGCGACCTGTTTTTGCAGCGCACCCTGCAGCAGGGAGCCCTGACCGGCCTGCAGGAGCTGCTGGATGCCAGCCGGGAGCTGGACACCGTGGCCCTTGTGGGCCTGCCCCTGATGGTGCGGGGCAAGCTGTACAACTGCGCTGCCGTGCTCTGCCGCGGGCAGCTGCTGGGTCTGGTTCCCAAAACGTACCTGCCCAACTACGGCGAGTTCTATGAAAAGCGGCAGTTCACCCCCGGTTCCACCGAGGTGGAGTGGGTGAATGTCTGCGGGCAGGATGTCCCCTTTGGCACCTCCCTGCTCTTCCGCTGCCGTCAGATGCCCAGCTTTGTGCTGGGCGTGGAGCTCTGCGAGGACCTGTGGAGCGCCCTGCCGCCCTCCACCTTCCACGCACTGGCAGGCGCTACCGTCATCGCCAACCTTTCGGCCAGCGATGAAACGGTAGGCAAGGCCGAGTACCGCCGGGCACTGGTGGAAAACCAGTCTGCCCGCCTGCTCTGCGGCTACCTGTACGCCTCGGCAGGCCACGGCGAGAGCACCCAGGACATGGTGTTCGCAGGCCACGACCTGATCGCCGAGAACGGCACCCTGCTGGCCGAGGTGAAGCCCTTTGCGGGCGGCCTTGCCGAGACAGAGCTGGACTGCCAGCGGATGGAATCGGAGCGGGCGCGCAACACCAGTTTTGAGCCCAGCACCGAGGGCTACCAGACCGTGGAGTTCGACCTGGCCTTGACCGACACCGTGCTGACCCGTTGGGTAGACCCCACCCCCTTTATCCCCCACAACGAGCAGCTGCGCGCCGAGCGCTGTGAGCTGATTTTGAAGATGCAGGCCGATGGCCTGGCCAAGCGGCTTGAGCACGCCCGCGCCAAAACAGCCGTCATCGGCATTTCGGGCGGTCTGGACAGCTGCCTTGCCCTGCTGGTGGCTGTCCGCGCCATGAAGCAGCTGGGCCGCCCCACCACCGATGTGCTGGCCGTGACCATGCCCTGCTTCGGCACCACCAAGCGCACCCGCAGCAATGCGGAGATCCTCTGTGATGAGCTGCACGTCAGCTTTACCGAGATCGACATTGCCGCCACAGTACACAGCCACTTCCGGGACATCGGCCAGGACGAGAGCGTGCTGGACGTGACCTACGAGAACGGCCAGGCCCGCGTGCGCACGCTGGAGCTGATGGACACTGCCAACCGCACCGGCGGTC
>OGFD01001195.1_pt1 | contig 13751 bp, 6 predicted proteins | sample 1570851 | NCBI WGS metagenome assembly OGFD01 (sample SAMEA2582077, study PRJEB24529) | metagenome | biome: Human gut stool | place: China | collected 2011
TCGAAGCTTTGGCTCACAACTTGATTCAGGCTTGTCTTGAACCTTGTAAGAAAGCGATGAGTGATGCAGGTTTGAGTAACTCTGATATCGATGAAGTTATCCTGGTAGGTGGTTCTTCTCGTATACCGGCTGTTCAGAAACTGGTAGAAGATTTCTTCGGCAAAGTTCCTTCTAAGGGTGTAAATCCGGATGAAGTAGTAGCTGTAGGTGCTGCTGTTCAGGGTGCCGTTTTGACAGATGAAATCAAGGGTGTAGTTCTTTTGGACGTAACTCCGCTGTCAATGGGTATTGAAACCATGGGTGGTGTGATGACAAAATTGATTGATGCCAACACTACTATTCCGTGCAAGAAGAGTGAAGTATTCTCTACTGCAGCTGATAACCAGACTGAAGTTACTATCCACGTTCTGCAGGGTGAACGTCCGATGGCTGCTCAGAACAAATCAATCGGTCAGTTCAATTTGACTGGTATTGCTCCGGCTCGTCGTGGTGTTCCTCAGATTGAAGTAACATTTGATATCGATGCAAACGGTATCCTGAAGGTTTCTGCTAAAGATAAAGCAACCGGTAAGGAACAGGCTATCCGTATCGAAGCTTCATCTGGCTTGAGCAAGGAAGAAATCGAACGTATGAAAGCTGAAGCTGAAGCAAATGCAGAAGCTGATAAGAAAGAAAAAGAACGTATCGATAAACTGAACCAGGCTGACAGCTTGATCTTCTCTACTGAAAACCAGCTGAAAGATCTGGGTGATAAGATTCCTGCTGACAAGAAAGCTCCTATCGAAGCTGCTCTTCAGAAACTGAAAGATGCCCATAAGGCTCAGGATTTGGCTGGTATTGATGCTGCAAGTGCAGAACTTCAGAGTGCATTCCAGGCAGCAAGTGCAGAAATGTATGCTCAGACAGGTGCTCAGGCTGGTCCTAATGCAGGTCAGGCAAATACTCAGAATGGCGGAAAGAATGACAATGTTCAGGATGCTGACTTTGAGGAAGTGAAGTAATATCACTAGATATAAATAGTAAAAAGGTGTGTAGCTTATCAAGTTACACACCTTTTCTTTTGTTGTATTTGGGTGATTTTATCGACTGGTTGTCTGAATAGTTTCTGTATCATATTGGGCTTTGTAATAAAGAAATGAAAGATTAGTGACAGACATATACTTATGTGAATCTGTATTTAGTGAATGTCGGTAAAGAATTTCTTTGGAACATAAATTGAATAGCGGTCTGCCAAAATATAAATAATTCAGAAAATAGCTGTCCTTTCACGGAAAATTGCTATATTTGCACCCCGAAGTATAAGTGGGATTCAATGTATAGTTTAGAGAAACAGATAGAAGTTAAAAGAGCTTATCCGGATTCGGGTTGGCTGAACACATATTTTTTTGTATTTTTCTATCTTGCATTGCAGTCCTTTTCATATTTAGGCTGTGATATTTGTGAAAATTTAATAGTGAGAAAATACCTGAAATTGCTTATTGGCAAGTTCAGGTATTTTTTTGATGCTGTATAAGGACTAACTAACGATTCGGAACAATATGGAACCATTAAAACATGAATGCGGAGTTGCGTTGATTCGCCTGTTAAAACCGCTGGAATATTATCAGGAAAAGTATGGGACCTGGATGTACGGACTGAACAAGCTTTATCTGTTGATGGAAAAACAGCATAACCGCGGTCAGGAAGCGGCTGGTCTGGCTTGTGTCAAGTTACAGGCAAACCCAGGTGAAGAATATATGTTTCGCGAGCGCGGACTAGGCTCGGGAGCGATTACCGAAATATTCAGTACGGTTCACAGTTGTTTCAAGGATTTGACACCCGAACAGATGGCCGATGCAGAATATGCCAAACAGTGTCTGCCTTTTGCCGGTGAGTTGTATATGGGACATTTACGCTATTCAACGACGGGTAAAAGTGGTATTTCATACGTGCATCCGTTTTTGCGGCGCAACAACTGGCGTGCAAAGAATCTGGCACTTTGCGGAAACTTCAATCTGACCAATGTGGATGAAATCTTTGCTGACATTACAGCCGACGGCCAGCATCCCCGTAAATATGCCGATACTTATATCATGCTGGAACAGGTGGGACATCGCCTTGACCGTGAAGTGGAACGGCTTTACCAGCAATGCAAAGAAGAAGGTCTGGAAGGAATGGATATAACACATGCCATTGAAGACCGGATTGATCTGACCAATGTATTGAAAACTTCAAGTCCGAAATGGGATGGGGGATATGTCATCTGCGGTCTGACCGGTAGCGGTGAAAGTTTTGCCGTTCGTGATCCCTGGGGAATTCGTCCGGGATTCTGGTATATGGATGATGAAATCATGGTACTGGCTTCTGAGCGTCCTGTTATACAGACTGCTTTGAACGTACCGGCCGACAGCGTACATGAACTTCTTCCAGGACAGGCTATTCTGGTCAATAAGAAAGGAGAGATGCGTCTGGCACAGATCAATGAGCCGAAACAAAAGAAGGCCTGCTCGTTTGAACGCATCTATTTCAGCCGCGGAAGTGATATGGATATTTATCGCGAGCGCAAGCAGCTGGGTGAAAAACTGGTTGATCCGATTCTGAAAGCCATTGACCACGACGTGGTACATACGGTCTTTTCATTTATTCCCAATACGGCCGAAGTTGCCTTCTATGGTATGCTGGAAGGTTTTGACAATTATTTGAACCAGCTGAAGGTACAACGAATCGAAGCATTGGGACATAAGCCCAGTCACAGCGAACTGGAACAGATTCTTTCCCAGCGTATCCGCAGTGAAAAGGTGGCTATTAAAGATATCAAGCTGCGTACGTTCATTGCCGAAGGTAACACCCGCAATGATCTGGCAGCACACGTATACGATATTACTTACGGAAGTCTTATTCCGTACGAAGATAATCTGGTGATTATTGATGACAGTATCGTGCGTGGTACGACGCTGAAACAGAGTATCATCAGTATTCTGGACCGGTTGCATCCGAAAAAGATCGTCATTGTTTCTTCTTCGCCGCAGGTTCGTTACCCGGATTATTATGGTATTGACATGGCAAGCATGGAGCAGTTCATCGCCTTTAAGGCGGCCATTGCCTTGCTGGAAGAACGGGGCATGCAGCGTGTCATCGAGGATGTTTACCTCAAGTCGAAGGCACAGCTGTCGCTTCCGAAAGAAGAAATGGTGAACTATGTGAAGGAAATCTATGCTCCGTTTACCGATGAAGAGATTTCTGCCAAGATGGTGGAACTGCTGACACCGGCCGGAACTCAGGCTAAAGTGGAAATCGTATACCAGACTCTTGAAGGACTGCATGAAGCTTGTCCGGATCATGAAGGAGACTGGTACTTTAGCGGTGACTATCCGACACCGGGCGGAGTGAAACTGGTGAACCAGGCCTTTATTGATTATGTAGAACAGATCTATCAGTTCTGAGAAAAGTTGAGAAATATTAACAGTAAACAATAGATACAGAATATTTAAGGTAATGAGAAATGTAACATTGATCCTCGACGACGGGAGCCGCTTTCATGGCAAGTCGTTCGGCTATGAGAAACCGGTAGCCGGTGAAGTGGTGTTCAACACAGCGATGACCGGATACCCTGAGAGCCTGACCGACCCTTCGTATGCAGGTCAGCTGATGACGCTGACTTATCCGTTGGTTGGTAACTATGGCGTGCCTCCGTTCACGTTTGAAGCAAACGGACTGCCCACCTTTATGGAGAGCGAAAAAATTCATGCCGAAGCGATTATCGTGAGCGATTACAGCGAGAAGTATTCTCACTGGAATGCAGTGGAAAGCTTGGGCGACTGGCTGAAGCGTGAACAGATTCCGGGTATTACAGGTATTGACACACGCGAATTGACCAAGGTTTTGCGTGAGCATGGTGTGATGATGGGAAAGATCGTTTTCGACGATGAACCGGACAACATTCCCGAAGCTGCCTATGCCGGTGTGAATTATGTTGATAAGGTTTCCTGCAAGGAGATCATCCGTTACAATGAAGGCGAAGGCAAGAAGAAAGTGGTACTGGTTGACTGCGGTGTGAAGTCGAACATCATCCGTTGTCTGCTCAAACGTGATGTGGAAATCATCCGTGTACCCTGGGATTACGATTTCAACTCTCTGCAGTTCGACGGTCTGTTTATTTCCAATGGTCCGGGCGACCCCGATACATGTGATGCTGCCGTGCAGAACATTCGCAAGGCCATGCAGAACGAGAAACTGCCTATCTTCGGTATCTGTATGGGTAACCAGCTGCTGTCAAAGGCAGGTGGAGCCAAGATCTACAAGCTGAAATACGGTCACCGCAGCCACAATCAGCCGGTGCGTATGGTAGGAACTGAAAAATGTTTCATTACCTCACAGAACCACGGTTATGCAGTGGACAACAACACCCTGGGAGCAGACTGGGAACCTCTTTTCATCAATATGAACGATGGTTCCAATGAAGGAATCCGTCACAAGAAAAACCCCTGGTTCTCGGCACAGTTCCATCCTGAAGCTGCCAGTGGCCCGACAGATACGGAATTCCTGTTCGACGAGTTTGTAAAGTTGCTGTAAGTAATAACCTAATATAAGCACCATGCAAGATTCGATAATTGAGAATTTGAAAAGCTATAATTTTGAAGGTTTCATAACAATTGCCAAATTAAAAAATAATAGAGCAATAATACCCCCAATGCCAGGAGTTTATTTAGTTCTACGATTATCAGAATTAGAACCACAATTTTTAGAAACAGGAACTGGAGGTTTCTTTAAACAAAGAAACCCCAACGTTTCAATAGAAACGCTGAAAAATAAATGGTTAAAAGGTGAATCATTGTTATATATAGGTAAGGCGACAAATCTTAATTCCCGTTTAAGTTCATATTTAAAGTTTGGACAACATCAAAATGTAGGACATTGGGGTGGTCGTTTTATTTGGCAATTGGCAGATGCTAACGATTTAATAATTTGCTGGAAAGTTTTAGAAGATATCATTCCACGAGATTATGAAAAAGCTTTCCTACAAAAGTTTTATGAAGCTAATGGAAAATTACCATTCGCAAATTTACAAAAATAAAAGAAAAACAGAATATGAAAGATAACATAAAGAAAGTATTATTGTTAGGTTCCGGAGCCTTGAAGATCGGTGAAGCAGGCGAATTCGACTATTCCGGCTCACAAGCTCTGAAGGCGTTGAAGGAAGAAGGCATCGAAACCATTCTGATCAACCCGAACATCGCTACCGTACAGACATCGAAAGGCGTGGCAGACAAGATTTATTTCCTGCCTGTGACTCCTTACTTTGTAGAGAAGGTGATTGCCAAAGAACGTCCCGACGGCGTGTTGCTGTCATTCGGTGGTCAGACTGCCTTGAACTGCGGTGTGGCTCTGTATAAGGCCGGTGTGTTTGAAAAATACAATGCACGCGTGCTCGGTACTCCCGTACAGGCTATCATGGATACGGAAGACCGTGAGCTGTTCGTACAGAAGCTGGATGAAATCAATGTAAAGACCATCAAGAGTGAAGCGGTTGAGAACATTGAAGATGCCCGCCGTGCTGCCAAGGAACTGGGTTATCCGGTGATCATCCGTGCTGCATACGCACTGGGAGGTCTGGGCTCAGGTTTCTGCGACAATGAAGAAGAACTGAACGTACTGGCTGAAAAAGCTTTCTCTTTCTCTCCGCAGGTGCTGGTTGAAAAGAGTCTGAAAGGCTGGAAAGAAGTGGAATACGAAGTGGTACGCGACCGTTTCGACAACTGTATCACCGTATGTAACATGGAAAACTTCGACCCTCTGGGTATCCATACCGGTGAGTCTATCGTTATCGCTCCTTCACAGACTCTGACCAACAGCGAATATCACAAACTGCGTGAACTGGCTATCCGCATCATCCGTCATATCGGAATCGTGGGTGAATGTAACGTTCAGTATGCGTTTGATCCCGAATCAGAAGACTACCGGGTAATCGAAGTAAATGCCCGTCTGAGCCGTTCATCTGCACTGGCTTCCAAGGCAACCGGTTATCCTCTGGCATTCGTTGCTGCTAAGTTGGGTCTGGGTTACGGACTGTTCGACCTGAAGAACTCGGTAACAAAGACTACTTCTGCTTTCTTTGAACCGGCACTGGACTACTGCGTATGTAAGATCCCCCGCTGGGACTTGGGCAAGTTCCACGGTGTAGACCGTGAGCTGGGTTCCAGCATGAAGTCTGTCGGTGAAGTCATGGCCATCGGACGTACTTTCGAAGAAGCTATTCAGAAAGGTCTGCGTATGATCGGTCAGGGCATGCACGGTTTCGTAGAAAACAAGGAACTGGTGATCGAAGACATTGACAAGGCCTTGCGCGAACCGACTGACAAGCGTATTTTCGTTATCTCGAAGGCAATGCGTGCCGGTTACACTGTTGACCAGATCCACGACCTCACTAAGATTGACAAATGGTTCCTTGACAAGCTGATGAACATCATGCAGACATCCAAGGAACTCCATGAATGGGGCAACAACCATAAGCTGCTTTCACAGCTTCCGAACGAACTGCTTTATAAAGCCAAGCGTCAGGGATTCTCTGACTTCCAGGTGGCACGTGCCATCGGATACGAAGGCGAAATGGAAGATGCCATCGTCGACATCCGCAACCATCGTAAGAAAGTAGGTATCGTTCCGGTTGTAAAACAGATCGATACGCTGGCAGCTGAATATCCTGCACAGACCAACTATCTGTATCTGACTTATAGCGGTGTTGCCAATGATGTACATTATCTGGGCGACCATAAGAGTATCGTGGTACTCGGTTCGGGAGCTTACCGTATCGGTTCTTCCGTAGAGTTCGACTGGTGCGGCGTTCAGGCACTGAACACCATCCGCAAGGAAGGCTACCGTTCCGTTATGATTAACTACAACCCCGAAACCGTTTCTACTGACTACGATATGTGCGATCGTCTGTACTTCGACGAGCTGACCTTCGAACGTGTCATGGATATTCTTGATCTGGAGAACCCGCACGGCGTGATCGTTTCTACCGGCGGACAGATTCCGAACAACCTGGCACTGCGTCTGGATGCACAGAAAGTAAATATCCTGGGAACATCGGCCAAGAGCATTGACAATGCTGAAGACCGCGACAAGTTCTCAGCCATGCTTGACCGCATCGGCGTTGACCAGCCGGAATGGAGCGCACTGACTTCAATGGAAGACATCAATGCATTTATCCAGAAAGTAGGATTCCCGGTACTGGTTCGTCCGTCATACGTGCTGTCTGGAGCTGCCATGAACGTATGTTCCAACCAGGAAGAGCTGGAACGCTTCCTGCAGCTGGCTGCCAATGTATCGAAGAAACATCCGGTTGTAGTCAGCCAGTTCATCGAACATGCCAAGGAAGTGGAAATGGATGCCGTTGCACAGAACGGTGAAATCGTTGCATACGCCATTAGTGAACACATCGAATTTGCCGGCGTTCACTCGGGAGATGCTACCATCCAGTTCCCGCCGCAGAAGCTGTATGTTGAAACCGTTCGCCGCATCAAGCGCATCAGCCGCCAGATTGCGAAGGAACTGAACATTTCCGGTCCGTTCAATATCCAGTTCCTGGCCCGCGAAAACGATATCAAGGTTATCGAATGTAACCTGCGTGCCAGCCGTTCATTCCCGTTTGTCAGCAAGGTTCTGAAGATCAATTTCATCGAACTGGCTACAAAAGTTATGTTGGGATTGCCGGTTGAAAAGCCTGAAAAGAACTTGTTTGAACTCGACTATGTAGGTATCAAAGCCAGCCAGTTCTCATTCAACCGTCTGCAGAAGGCCGACCCTGTACTGGGTGTCGACATGGCTTCTACCGGTGAGGTGGGCTGTATCGGTGAAGACACTTCATGTGCCGTACTGAAAGCCATGCTGTCTGTCGGTTACCGCATTCCGGAAAAGAACATTCTGATGTCTACCGGAACACCGAAGCAGAAGGTGGAAATGCTGAAGGCTGCTCAGGAATTGAAGAAGAAAGGCTACAATATCTTTGCAACAGGTGGTTCTTCGAAGTTCCTTACAGAAAATGGAATTGAAAACACCCGTGTATACTGGCCGAGCGAGGAAGGACATCCTCAGGCATTGGAAATGCTTCATAAGAAGGAAATCGACATGGTAGTGAATATTCCGCGTGACCTGTCGGCAGGTGAGCTGGATAACGGTTACAAGATCCGCCGTGCAGCTGTCGATCTGAATATTCCTTTGGTTACGAATGCACGTCTGGCCAGTGCCTTCATTCATGCATTCTGTACGATGACTATCGATGATATCGCTATCAAGAGCTGGGATGAATATAAATAATCCGGCTGACAGATAATCTGATTTTTACTGGCGCCACTCTGAAAGGACTGTTCCTTTTGGAGTGGCGTTTTTTTCGTGCGTATTTATTGATGATATTGTTTTGGGGGTAAATGAGAAAGTATAAAAAAAGAAAGCGACCTTTTGCAAGACCGCTTTAATTGTTTTCACAACGGAATAATCCTTATTGTGATTTGCTTCAATTTAGTATTTGCAAATATATGAAAAGTTTTTTGATACCGATATCTTTGTGAGATAAATTTTGTCTATATTTGAGAAAAAATAACTTAAGTAGATTATGAAAAAGACATTAGGCTTAGATTTAGGAACAAATAGTATCGGATGGGCTGTAATCAATTCTAATATAGATTCTGAAGGTAAAGAAAAACTAGTAGGTATTTCTTCTTGTGGCAGTAGGATTATTCCTATGGATGCTGCTACATTAGGAGACTTTGGAAAAGGAAATACTAAATCTCCAGTAGCGGAACGAACAAGACTTCGAGGAATACGTCGCTTGCTGGAACGTAGCTTACTTCGTAGAGAACGCTTGCATCGGGTTCTGTCTGTTATGGGTTTTTTGCCGGAACATTATGCTTCTCAACTGGATCGATATGGCAAGTTCTTGCCGGAAACAGAGCCTAAACTGGCCTGGTATAAAGATGATTCTGGCAGATATCAATTTCTGTTTCAGAAATCATTTCATGAGATGCTTGAAGACTTTCGTCAGCATCAGCCGGAACTGGTTGCGGGAGAGAAAAAGATACCTTATGACTGGACTATTTATTATTTGCGGAAGAAAGCTCTTTCTCAGGAAATAACTAAGGAAGAACTGGCCTGGATACTTCTCAACTTTAATCAAAAGAGAGGATACTATCAGTTGAGAGGAGAAGAAGAACAGGAAGAAAATAATAAATCAGTAGAATATCATGCGCTGAAGGTCGTATCTGTGGAAGACTCCGGAGAGCGTAAGGGAAAGGACATCTGGTATAATGTTACATTGGAAAATGGCTGGGTTTACCGGAGGGCCAGCAATATTCCTTTAGACTGGACCGGTAAGGTGAAAGAGTTTGTTGTAACAACAGAATTAGATGATGCCGGAAATCCCAAAAAGGATAAGGAAGGTAACGTGAAGCGTTCTTTCCGGGCTCCTAAAGAAGATGATTGGGGATTACTGAAAACCAGAACGCAGGCGCAGATTGATGAAAGTGGTAAAACTGTTGGTACATATATTTATGAATCATTACTTTGTATGCCCAATCAGAAAATCAGAGGAAAACTGGTTCGTACGATAGAACGTAAATATTATAAAGACGAACTTCGACAGATCTTGGTTAAGCAGTCTGAGTTTCACGCAGCTTTGCAAGATCATAATTTGTTGCTTTCTTGTATTGAAGAACTATATCCTAACAATGAAGCACATCGTCGGTTATTATCTGCTTCCAGTTTTATCTATTTTCTGATAGAAGATATATTGTTTTATCAGCGTCCACTGAAAAGCCAGAAAGGATTGATAGACAATTGTCCCTATGAATCACATATATATAAGGATAAGAAGGATGGCAGTTTGCATCATGTTCCATTAAAATGTGTTTCCAAATCACATCCGCTGTTTCAGGAATTCCGGTTGTGGCAATTCCTTTCTAATTTACGCATATATCAGCGTGAAAGAATGACGGATGGATCTCTTAAGCTGGATGTGGATGTAACACGTGAATTCTTGCCGAGTGAGGAGGATTATGTAAAATTATTCGACTGGCTGAATGAACGGAAAGAAATCAGTCAAAAGCTTCTTCTGGCATATAGACCTTTCGGATTAAAGAAAAATGAGCAGGCTAATTATCGTTGGAACTATGTAGAAGACAAGAGTTATCCATGTAATGAGACAAGAGCGGAAATCAAGAGCAGACTGAGTAAGGCTGGAGTTCCGGAGGAATTCCTGACAGAAGAAAAGGAAGAGGCTTTATGGCATATACTGTATTCTATATCAGATAAGAAAGAGTTGACAAAGGCTTTAGGTACTTTTGCAGCAAAGAACGGTCTGAACGAAAGTTTTGTGGAAGTCTTTGCCAAAATTCCGCCTTTTGAAAGTAATTATGCAGCTTACTCCTTGAAAGCTATCCGTAAATTGCTTGCATTGATGCGCATGGGAAAGTATTGGAATGAGCAGGCCATTGACAGGCAAACCCGCGATCGAATAGAAAAGATTCTGACAGGAGAATATGATGAAACTATTCGTTCTCGTGTGCGTGAAAAGGCTATGCTTTTGACAGATATATCTTCTTTCCGTGGACTTCCTTTGTGGTTGGCATGTTATATTGTTTATGATCGTCATTCTGAATCAAAAGAACTTGTGAAATGGGAAACTCCTGCTGATATTGATCATTTCTTGAGTAAGTTCAAACAGAATTCATTGCGTAATCCTATTGTAGAGCAGGTTATTACAGAATCTTTGCGTACTGTACGAGATATTTGGAAGCAAGAAGGTAAAATAGATGAAATTCATGTTGAATTAGGTCGTGAGATGAAGAATCCGGCCAAAGAACGTGCTCGGATAACAGCTCAGGTACAGGAAAATGAAAATACCAATTTGCGTATAAAAGCGTTGCTTGCAGAGTTTATGAACCCTGAATTTGAGATAGAAAATGTTCATCCTTACTCGCCTGGGCAGCAAGAGATTCTACGAATTTATGAAGATGGAGTTTTGTCGGGTATTGCAGAAAAGGATTTGCCTGATGATATCACAGCAATATTGAAAAAGTTTAGAGAAAATGATGTAAAGAAACGTCCCACAACTTCAGAAGTCTTGCGGTATAAACTTTGGCTGGAGCAACGATATCGTTCACCTTATACCGGTAGGGTTATTCCGCTTGGTAAATTGTTTACTCCAGCTTATGAAATAGAGCATGTGATACCACAGTCACGTTATTTTGATGATTCTATTTCCAATAAGGTCATTTGTGAATCAGCTGTGAATAAGTTGAAAGATAATTGTCTGGGATATGAATTTATCAAAAAGCATTCCGGTGAGATGGTTGAACTGGGGAATGGTGAAACGGTTCCTGTTTTTTCGGTTGAAGAGTATGAACGTTTCGTGAAAGAATCTTACTTTGGCAATAGCAAGAAGATGAAGAAACTGTTGCTGGAAGATATACCTGATAGTTTTATTGAGCGTCAGTTGAATGATAGTCGATATATCAGTAGGGTAGTGACATCTTTACTTTCAAATTTGGTATGTGAAGAGGGAGAACAGGATGGTTTGTCAAAGAATGTTATAGTTTGTACGGGTGGAATAACAGATCGGTTGAAGAAGGATTGGGGAGTACAGGAGGTATGGAACCGGATTATTCTTCCACGTTTTTTACGGTTGAATGAGATTACTGGCAGAACAGATTTCACTTCTACAAGTGTAAACGGTCATCTGTTGCCTGCCTTACCTTTGTATCTGCAAAAAGGATTTAATAAAAAAAGAATAGACCATCGTCATCATGCGATGGATGCCATAGTCATAGCCTGTGCTAATAGGAATATTGTAAACTATCTCAATAACTCTTCTGCAAGAAAGAATTCTGAGATATCTCGTTATGATCTGCAACGTTTGTTGTGTGAAAAGGTGAAAACAGACGCAAACGGTAATTACAAATGGATTCTTCGTAAACCTTGGGAAACATTTACACAGGATGTATATGCAGCATTGACGAATATTGTTGTCAGCTTTAAGCAGAATCTTCGGGTAATCAATCGTACCACGAACTATTATCAGCATTATAATGAGGCTGGAGAAAAGAGAATGATTCCCCAGACTAAGGGTGATCGTTGGGCAATCCGTAAACCGATGCACAAAGATACGGTATATGGTGAAGTTAATTTGCGTAAGGAAAAGACACTTCCTTTGAGAGACGTTGTCAAGAATCCGTCGATTGTTGTGGATAAGTCATTGAAAAACAAATTGTATGAGTTGCTAAAATCTCAGTATGACCTGAAAGCAATAGCGAAGTACTTCGAAACCCATCAGGATGTCTGGGCTGATGTCAATTTAAAGAAAATCAAGGTATACTATTTTACAAAGGAGACAAATGAACGCTTCTTTGCAACACGTAAATCACTAGATCCAAGTTTTGATCAGAAGAAAATTGAAGAAGAAGTTACGGATACAGGGGTACAAAAGATTTTGCTACATCATTTACAGCAAAATAATAACGATCCGGATATGGCTTTTTCTCCTGATGGAATAGACCGTATGAATCAGAATATGACAATTCTGAACGATGGCAAATGGCATCAACCCATTTATAAAGTACGGACTTATGAAAAAGCAGATAAGTTTGCTGTTGGTGAGAGTGGAAATAAAGCTAAAAAGTTTGTAGAAGCAGCCAAGGGAACCAATTTGTTTTTTGCAGTATATGAATCTGTACAAGAGGATGAGGCTATAGGAAAGCAGGTCTGTAAACGGACTTTTGCAACCATACCTCTGAACGAAGTTATCAAGCGTAAAAAACAAGGATTACCTGCTGCCCCGGAAGATTTAAATGGTAATCTGCCAAAATTTGTTTTATCTCCTAATGATTTGGTCTATTTACCAACAGAAGAAGAACGTAATAGCAGCAGAATAATTCAACCTTTGGATAGAGAAAGAATTTATAAAATGGTTTCTTCTTCTGGTAGTCAATGTTTCTTTATAAAAGTATTTGTTGCTAATTCAATTTGGGATAAAAATGAGTATTCCTCTTTAAATAAGATGGAGCGTGCAATAACAAATGAAATGATAAAAGAAATTTGTGTTCCTATTAAGATAGATAGATTAGGTAATGTTTCCTTGATACAAATATGATATAATGATAAAGAAAACACTGTATTTTGGCAACCCTGCTTATTTATCACTGCAAAATAAGCAGTTGGTTATTAAGTTGCCGGAAGTGGAGCGTAATGCTTCACTTCCAGAATGCTTTAAATCTCAATCGGTTATAACCAGACCGATAGAAGATATAGGATTGGTGATATTAGATCACAAGCAGATAACAATTACTTCGGGAGCGCTTGAAGCGCTTTTGGAAAACAATTGTAGTGTCATAACTTGTGATAACAAAAGTATGCCTGTAGGACTGTTATTGCCACTTTATGGAAATACAGTACAGAATGAAAGATTTAGGGAACAACTCACGGCAACTCTTCCGTTGAAGAAACAATTGTGGCAGCAAACTATAAAAGTTAAAATACAGAATCAGGCACATGTCCTGCAATATTGTTCAGGAGAAGACAATAAATGCATGAGGATTTGGGCGGAAGAAGTAAAAAGCGGCGATCCTGATAATCTGGAAGCGAGGGCTGCTGCTTACTATTGGAAAACACTTTATGCTCATATTCCAGGATTTACACGCGACCGTGACGGAATCCCTCCCAATAATTTATTAAGTAACTAATCAAAATTAAGCAGCATTATGTTTAAGTTTAATTCCCAATGT
>OGFD01001197.1_pt1 | contig 13678 bp, 10 predicted proteins | sample 1570851 | NCBI WGS metagenome assembly OGFD01 (sample SAMEA2582077, study PRJEB24529) | metagenome | biome: Human gut stool | place: China | collected 2011
CCCGCCATAACGTCAGTTCTCTGCCTGCGATCTTCCCATGCTTTACCGGATCAACCTTCATGATATTGGCTTCTGTCTTATACATATACAGCTTCTTATTGATCTTCCAATAGCTGTGACGGAAACGGTCACACAAACGGCTGAAATGAGAATCGAATTCCAGAGTGACCGGAAGATCCTCTACCGACATTCCCATCGTTTCACCATTTTCAAAGACATCCGCCCGGACTCTTGTTACATAAGCCAGTTCTGTTTCCTGTCCATATGGAAGCTCCACCCGGATCGTAAATGCCCGAAGCTTGAAGATCGACATGCCAAATGCTTTTGTATGTGCATACCGCTCATTATATTCTGCCGGATAGAAGCGGTCACCGACCAGAACACCAAACTCTGCTCCATTCATCAAAAGAATAGGCGATAACCGTCCTTCGATCGTAAGCTCTGTGTGATCCTCCATATCTTTATTGTCCATAAACTGAATGTCCGCCGTCGGCTTCGTAAGCTCTCCAATCTGGATATCATTATAGCTGTAGCAGCCATCTGTAAAATCAAATTCCAGACCGGTGTCCTTATACTTTAAGATCAGCAATACCCATACCAGGCAGTCTTCATTCTTCATATCCACATGGTATCCCTGATTCTCACAAATGATCGAATCATCTATATAAGAGAGCACTTCCCCAAGCCTCCACAAAAAAGCCTCGCCGTCGGTCTCTTCAAATAAATGCTTGTTCAGGTTATCGAGATTTGCCTGGATCATATATTTTACAATGAACAGTGCATGCTGCATAACAAGCATCTGCAGGGTTTCCTGATGGATGGACATTTCCTTTAACCATTCGATCAGCTGATCAACGGTATCCTTATACCATGCCCGGTCATAGATTCCTTCAAAAAAGGTCTTATCCCCTTCAAAGCTGTTTTTCAAAGTATAGCCAACACCATCGATATAATAGAGTTTCTCATCCAGACAGGCTCTTGCCTGAACCGCAAGCAGCCATTTTAATACCGGAAATGATCCCTTTACCAGAACGTCCTCCAATGTATGCGCAGGGCTTCCGAATGTCACATTTGCATCCTGTCCGGCATTCTGTATTCCGGCAGAACTACCCTGTATTCCGGCATCTGCGATCTCCATTAACTGATTTAACAGGCTTCCCTTAAACACCATACCGAATGGTGTAAATCCGTGCAGGAATCTTAAAATCTCCGTAGAGATCACCCCATTTGTAAGCTGCTCATAGACACCATGAAATTCCTGATCTCTGTCCAGCTTCTGTGCAAGCCAAGGCGCATGCTTTCCTTTCTCGCGATATGCGGAAAACGGCGCATACATAATTCCCTTCTTGCTGTTCCTGCTCGGTCCGTATTTCTTCGGCAACAGAAAGATATCTCCGTTCCTGTGGTTATCAACAAAGGTCACGATACGCGCAAAATCCTCCTCTGAAAGGATATCGCCCTCTTCCATCAAAAGGAACATCCCCTGCTCATCAAATTTTCCATGTATACTGAAGCTGTCCGCTCCGACTACGATCCTGTTTACCAACTGTCACTTCCTCCTGTTTTCTTTATCCCAGACTTTCCTGTAATGCAAATAACTGCTGCTACCATAGAACAGATCGTCCCCTGCAGCAGCAGTTTCTGCTTATTTCTTCCAATCTTTATCTTGTATACTCCATGCTCTTCATCATACGGGTATACATTTCCTCAAGACCGATCACCGGCTTCCAGCCAAGTGCCTGAAGTTTATCTGAATTCAATCGCATATTTACATCCGGTGCATAGCCAAATGTCATGGCACTTTCCGGTATGTCAAATACGACCTTGATCTCATTATTTGCCAGTTTCTCTGCAACCATCTTTGCCATATCTCCGATCGTGATGTGTGCTTCCGGATGTGCTACGGTATAGGCTTCACCATCATTTCCTTTTACAAGAAGGAGTAAGATACCCATTACGGCATCTCTGGTATAGCAGTAGTTGCCAACGGATTTTCCGGCTGTGTGCAGAACAATATCCGTCTTATTCATAGCAGCCTTTGCGAACTGTGCAAATACACGATTCTCTTCATAGCTGATACCTGCGCCAAATGTCTGTGACAGTCTTGCAATACGAACCGGCAGCTTATACTCACTTGCGTAAGAAGAACACATACATTCGCAGAGACGTTTGCCCTCCGGATAACAGCTTCTTGGATTGTGGATATCAATGTATCCCAGATCATCTTCTTTTACATATGGCTTTTCAGGATCCGGTGCACCAAATGCTTCCATTGATGATATATATACAACACCCTCGGACTGCTTCTCCTTACCAAGGTCTAACATATTCTTTGTACCATTTACCGCAGTCATGATCGTCTCCACCGGATAGTCCACAAAGAACTTGGATGCTGTAGGGCTTGCTGCATGTATGATGTAGTTGATCTGTACTTCTGAGATCTTCTTGCCATTTGACAGGGTTACAGTCTCATCGGTAACCGGATTTCCAACATCGCCGATCACATACACCAGCTTATCCTTTGCAAATTCATCATAGATCTTGTCTGCCTTTTCTGCATTTCTGACAAATGCATAGATCGTGATATCAGCATTCTTTACTTCGTTCATCTTAAGCAGTGCCTTTACGATCTGTGAACCAACCAGTCCGGTTGCTCCTGTGATCAGGATGGATTTACCGTATAATTTCTCATAATCTCCACCTGCATTTGCAATATACAACAGGTCCTCTTCTAAAATCTTATCTTTCATTTTTATTTCCTCCTGAATGATTTTTATTTATTTTCGTCTTGATATGGAAAACACTTGTACTATTCATGTTGTCCACCGTTTACTCTGTTCCTTATACAAATATCTATATGCTTACTCTACCTGATACATTTTGATAATGTGAGCTTTCCGGTCTTCTTCTGGCGGAAGCTTCATATAGTCGCCGTAAAGGGATGTCAGGTAATAGTCTGTACAACCCGGTGCGATCAGCTCTCTGCCGCCAAACGTCACCTTCACAGGCTTCACATATTCTTCTCTCGGCATCTTTTCCTGCGGACCATAGCCACAGGCAATGCCTCCTACATATTTGCACGATTCAAAATCATACTGCGTACATAGCCGTATCAGCTTCTTCACGGTCCGCTTCTTGCCCCATATCAAATGCGCAAATGGTTTCAGGATCGGCTTCACGATCTTCTTGACCAGATTACCGCCCCGCCCTGTCTTCATCTTCAGATATTGGATGATGCGGCGATACCAATGTGCCTTTTTATAGATCCGTTCAATCTCGGCATCATCATCCGGCAGTCCGTCCATCGGGAAAATATCCATCCATAGATAGATGTCGTATTTGTCTTTCGTATAATATTTGTCCAGCCTTGTCCTCGTATCCGCAAGCTTCGTATACGGCTCATCCAGATTGCCAAGGCTTGCTGACAAAAACTTATGCTCCGGCAGAAACGGCTGCTCTTTGATCACTTCCTGTAATCTCTCATAATCCGGTCGTGGCATCAGAATATCGATATCATCATCCCACGGAATAAAATCCTGATGTCTGACTGCTCCAAGCAGCGTGCCGCCGCACAGATAATACCGCAGCCCATGCTTCTCACACAGATCATGGAACATGAACACCATTGTTTTCTCACGCTCATGGATATCCTCAAGCGTCAATAATTTTCTCACGTTTTCGTCTCCTCTTTTATGGTATATGCCTGCATTTGCCTTCTATATACCCTTAATATCCTTATGAATACCCATTAAAAGTCTCCTTATAATATCAAAAGGGCCTCTGTCTGATCTCCCTTACAATGTCAGGAGCTCTTCCGGGCGGCTGATGATATATTCCGCGCCGGCTTTTTCAAATTCCTCACGATTTCCATATCCATACAGAACACCGACCGTATCAATTCCGCAGGCATGTCCGCCATCAATGTCAAACATCCGGTCACCGATCATCACGGCATCCTTTTCATGTATCTGTGTCTTAACCTCTGGCTTGGAATCGTCCATCATGACTGCCTCTTCCCGGTCTGCCTGTGGCATATCCGTACCTTCCGCATCGGCTTCCTTCAACCGCTTCAGGCACTCTGCGATCAGCACCTGCTTGTCCGATCCGGTTCCATCCGGATTGCTTCCTACCACAACATCAAAGTACTGTGCCAGATCGAATTTCGCCAGTATCTTCTTCGTTGGTTCTGTCGGTTTGGAGGTCGCCACTCCGATCTTCGCGCCTTTTTCTTTTAAATCCTTGAGTGTCTGTGGAATGCCATCATAGATAGATGTCTCATACAGACCTGTCACATTGTAGCGTTCTCTGTATTTGTCCACCAGCCAGAGTGCCTGATCGTAGTCAACATGACATTTGGAGGTAAAGGAATCGTACAACGATGGTCCGATAAATGTCTTTAACACTTTCTCCGATGGCTCCGGCAGTCCGGCTGCATCCAGAGCATAGCGGATGCAGTTGAGAATGCCCGGCTCGGACTGGCTTATTGTGCCGTCCAGGTCAAATAAATAGTATTTATACATAGTGTTGCCTTTCTATCCGTTCAAAATTCACGCCACCATTGTAGCATAGATTGTTTTTTCCCTCAACAACATTGATGTAATCTTGGGTTATAGGGGGATAAACAGCAAAAATTACCGAAAGTTACATCCAGACATACCATTTGTTACATTGGCAGTCTTTTTCCTCTTTTTTCTGCTATGCTGTTCCTGTCGACAAAACAGGCGCCGGAAATCATGAGGAATAAAATTTATGTATAACCAAAACAACAATCATCACCTTAACAATCAACCGATATCAAACGAAAAAGTTACCAACTACAACCATGCCAGTCAGCCAGCCAATGGTTCTCCAATAGACATCCACCAGCTTTTTCCTGCCCGCACAGAGCAGGAATGTCTCGCGGAGCTTCGGAAGCATCCGCGAAGTTACTTTGCATATCAGAACATGTCGCCAGAATGGAAGAACCGCTTTCTTGGATTTATGGAGGGTACGAAAACTCTGCCTTTAACCTACGATCCATTTTTCAAGAAGCTGTTCAACCCGGACATCTATCCCGAGCGGTTGTCCAGTCTCATCAGCAGTATCATCGGCACAAGGGTGACGGTTCAGTGTATCCTGTCAAACGAAGACAGTATGCTGCCGTCCACCTCGCTCCTGCTTCTGGATATCCTTGTCCAGTTGGAAGATGGCTCAATCGCAAATGTGGAGATCCAGAAGATTCCCTACGCTTTCCCGGGAGAACGTATGTCCTGCTACTCCTCCGATCTCATGCTGCGTCAGTATACAAGAGTGAAAAGCCTGAAAGGAAACGCCTTTACCTACAAGGATCTGAAAACGGTTTACACGATCGTGATATATGAAAAAAGTCCGGATGCATATCTGACTGATGCATTATCCGATATCTACCTGCACCACGGCAGAACTGTTTTTGATACCGGAATCGAACTGAAGCTTTTACAGGAATTCTATGTGGTTGCCCTTGACGTTTTCTGTGAAAGTAAGTATGCTAAAGATATTAATGAATTAAATGCATGGCTGTCATTACTGACTGCCCAGTCGGTTGATGACATTGCTGCACTGGTATCTGACTATCCATGGATGGAAGCTATCTGTAAGGATATGTCTGAATATATGTATGATCCGGAGGAGGTAATCACCATGTTTTCAGAAGCACTTCGAATGTTAGATGAGAATACAGTTCACTATATGATCGATGAACTACAAAAGGAACGAGATGAAGCGGTAGCGGCTCTGTCTGAAAAAGATGCCGCTCTATCCGAAAAAGACGCTGAAATTGCGGCTGTTCTTTCTGAGAAGAACGCAATGCTTTCTGAGATCGCAGCTTTAAAAGCACAGCTTGCCGCCCTCAATAAATAAACTATTTTATAACAATAACACATAAAGTAAAAACGCCTGCTGGCTGTATCCATGGAATATACGATATTCCTTAGGTACAACCAGCAGGCGTTATTCTTTAAACACATCCTACCTGTTTCCTTCTATTTTATTATTTCAGCTTCCATGTCTTGACATATCTGATGAAGCTCTTTTTTCAGATTTTCTGTGTATGTTTCTGCCAGACTCTGTACATACTAGTGGCATAAAACTATGATTTGAGGGTTGTATATGAAACAATTTAAACCATATATTCCGGCAGACCGGGTGATGCCGGAGCTTACGCCGACATCTGTGATCCTTGGGATCATTCTGGCAGTTGTGTTTGGTGGTGCAAATGCATATCTTGGCTTAAGAGTCGGCATGACTGTATCCGCTTCGATTCCTGCTGCCGTTCTTTCTATGGGTATTGTGCGCATGATCATGCGCCGCGATTCAATTCTTGAAAATAATATGGTTCAGACGATCGGCTCTGCCGGAGAATCTCTGGCTGCCGGAGCTATCTTTACGCTGCCAGCCCTGTTCATGTGGGCAGATGAAAATCCCGACATAAAACCTCCATCTTTTCTGATGATTGCATTTGTCGCCATCTGTGGCGGACTGATCGGTGTTCTGTTCATGATCCCACTTCGTACCGCTCTGATCGTAGAAGAACATGGTACACTTCCATTTCCGGAAGGAACTGCCTGCGCTGAAGTACTGCTCGCCGGAGAAACCGGCGGTCACAAATCCACGCAGGTATTTTCCGGGCTTGGTATCTCCGCTGTCTATAAATTTATTGCTGATGGTCTGCACTTGTTTCCAAGTGAGATCGCATGGACGATTCCTGCCCATAAAGGATCGGGCTTCGGCATGGATGTTCTCCCTGCACTGGTCGGTGTCGGCTATATTTGCGGCGCAAAGGTTGCTTCGTATCTGTTAAGCGGTGCTGTACTTGGATGGTTTGTTATCATGCCTTTGCTCGTTCTTGTTGGAGGTGACAACATCCTGTTCCCCGCTTCCGTTCCGATCCGCGAACTGTCAGTCGATCAGTTATGGGGAAATTATGTGCGGTATATCGGCGCAGGCGCGGTGGCAGCCGGCGGAATCTTCAGCCTGCTAAAATCATTTCCGCTGATCGCATCCACATTTGCCAAAGCCCTGAAAGGCTTCGGACATACAGATGGAAATTCGCGAACATCCAAAGACATTCCGCTTCCTTATGCAATCGGCGGTATCCTGATCGTAGCATTTGGTCTGAGTGCATTTCCGGATATTCCGATCAATCCGGTCACATCCATTCTGATCATTATTTTTGGATTTTTCTTTGCAACCGTATCTGCAAGAATGGTCGGTGTCGTCGGCTCGTCGAATAACCCCGTGTCCGGTATGGCGATCGCAACCCTGCTATTTGCAACGATCCTGTTAAAGCAAGCCGGCATAACAGGATACCGGGGTATGACATCTGCCATCTGCATCGGTACTGTTATCTGCATAATTGCAGCCATGGCCGGAGACACCTCGCAGGATCTAAAAACGGGGTATATCGTCGGTGCAACCCCATATCTGCAACAGATCGGCGAACTGATCGGATCGATCGCATCCGGTCTTGCGATCGGTGGTGTTCTCTATCTGCTGAATGCCGCATGGGGATATGGTTCTACCGAGCTTCCTGCTCCGCAGGCAACCCTTATGAAAATGGTCGTTGAAGGTGTTATGAATGGCAATCTTCCATGGGGACTTGTTATTGTCGGCATTTGCATTGCTGTCGTTGTCGAAATCTTAGGTATCCCGGTTCTACCATTTGCCATCGGACTGTATCTGCCGATTTACCTGACAGTTCCGATCATGATCGGTGGTCTGATCCGCCTTTTCATAGAGAAACGCCGCTTTGCCAATGAAGTTTCCCGCGAAACCGTCCGCAATAATGGTATCCTTTTTTCCTCCGGTATGATCGCAGGTGAAGGGCTGGTCGGAATCCTGCTTGCCGTCCTTGCCGTATTCGGCGTAAGTGATCGGATCAATCTGGGACTTATGGGATTCCATCTTGGAAAATGGGGCGGCTGCCTGTTCTTCCTTGCCCTGCTTTTCAGTATGATCTACATGATCCATAAAACGAAGGATAAACAATCATCCAATAACACACTTTAATATCTTCACCCGGAAAGGATTTATTCTCTCATGCAAAAATATAATATACAAAATGTCATTGCAAAACAGAACCATAATCGTAAAGATACCCTCTCGCAATTTTTTATAAAAAGATCAAAATCCGGTTTTCTTTCCCATACTGCAAACTATATGGACAAAATCCCCTGCATCAATCTGAATTATACATGGGAACAGTCGCCCGATGGAATTTTTGTGATCGAGATGCCGCATACCGGTTTTTATCACAAGATCGCCCAGAAATATTTTCACAAACCAAAGAAAAGCCATATCAGGCTTGACCGATATGGCAGTACCTTATGGGTTCATATAAATGGCGACAACACGGTATTCAATCTGGTATCCATCATGGAAGAACAGTTCCCCGAAGAAGCTCCTGATATGTTAAAACGTGTTATCGCCTTTCTTGAAACGCTGGAGAGAGTAAGGTTTATCTATTTACTGTAACCCTGTGCTGAAATATCCTTTTTCCTTATCTACATTATAAATGGCATAGCAGTCAAGGGCATCCGGTATCGGGACATTGTAATAATGAAAGCCCAGCCAGTTCTTCATTCCATCCGGCATATCTGCTGTCGGTGCACCCGGAAGATACACTGTAAATGTCGTTCCACCCGCAATTCCGTAAAGCTCTGTAAATGTGGTTTTGTATCCGTTATCATTTGCAACCACTTTACCGATCTCATCATCATACTTTAAAGTGTCCAGCTCCATTGTGTAAGTATATTTATCAACCTGTTTAATATTCTTAAATGATCCGGAACCGCTGGACGTTGATCTGCCCTCATAATTGCTATCATAATAAGATGCCGTAAAGGTTCCGTCCGGCTTGATATCCCTACCGGCTCCCCATGCACCTACTCCACTCGTCAGAATAAATTCTTCCGGCAGATCCTCAGGCAATGTCACTGCTACCTCTCCGGCATTTCCGGCAGAGATTTCTTTCTTATCGGCAGATTTCTCCTGCTTTTTGTCAGATGCCGTTTTGTCCGTTTTTTTCTGTGTGATCTTTCCCAGATATTCCATAGCCTCATCATAAGTCATAGCGGTATCATCCAGCGTACCAAGAACCTCCTTGGCTTTATCCTTGCCCTGTCCATTGTACATTAATAACGTATGAAAATTCTTCTGCAGCTTCTCTACCTGAGCATTATACTTATCCTCTGTGATCTCAGAGCCGTTCTTTTGACATGTGACAACAGTTGCTGAATAATCGTCATTCGGACCTTTCTTTCTTGTCCAGGTTGTTGACTTCTGAAGCATGCCGGAATCATCTACCGTGAATTTGATATAACTGTCTGTATAACTCTCATCTCCGAACCCACTATATGCATATAAGGTTCCCTTTTTGGTTGTAAACAGATAGTAGCTGGTTCCGGAAGCAGCATTTATATCCCAGCCACCATATTCTTCCATATCCGTTCCAAAGATTCTTTTTGCTTTTGTTCCGTCAAAGCTATAAATATCCATCTGTGCAATTGAAGCTTCGTTCTGTTCTGACCTTATCAGGATCATCTCCGGCACATCATCACCTGTCACATCGGCAAACGTGATTGGAGTCTGTTCTTCCTTGGCTGTCTTTGTCGAATAATCATACTCATACTGCCAGTAATAATTGTCGATCTGTGTCTTATAGGATTCAAGTACCTCTTTGTATGCTGCTTTATAAAGACTTTCATCGATAGCTGCCTCTGTAGTTATCTCCGTTGAAGTTTCTGTAGTAACCTCTGTGGTTGCCTCTGTCTCCGCTGTCACTTCTGTTGTAACAGTATCATCATTTGCTTCCGAAGCGGCTTCTGTTGTCGCATTCTGATCTTTCTTCTTATCCTGTGAGTGCTTATATGCAAATCCTGCTCCGACCGCACCTCCTACCAGGGCAACGGAAGCGGCTGCGATCACGATCTTGCCTGTTACCGTTTTTATAAATGCCTGCTTTCCAACTGTAGCTGCGATAGCCTTTCCGCCTTCTACTGCCCCCGCAGCCGATCCGGCAGCTCCTGTCTGTGCTGTTCCTCCGGCTACTTGTCCAGCAGTTTCTCCTGCTATCTGGGATGCTCCTCCGGTCATCTGTCCGGCGGTTCCTCCTGCTATCTGGGCAGCCCCGCCTGTAACATTGCCCGCCATCTGCATAGCACCACCATGAATGATGCCGGCTGCAACATTTCCACCAAGACCTGCCATCTGCTCAAATACATGCGTAACGATCATATTTCCACGTTCTGCCATAAGCAGATATACAAGAAGACACATCGGTGTGTAGCTGTAAAGCTTGTAGCCCTTCTTCTGAAGCTCCTCTGCCTTTGCCTTGATATTCTTACGTCCATAATTCAACCTGGACTTTACGGTATTCTCCGAACAACCCAATATGGTCGCGATATCCCTGATGCTGTAGCCCTCCAGATGGAACATCAGCACACAGACCCTCTGTTCATCCGACAAGGAATCGATCAGCTCATGCACCATATCCTGTGTTTCCGTACATGCCATTTCCGGCTGTGTGCTCATATTCTCATCTTCCAGATTGTATTCGAAGACATCCCCTTCATCATTTTCATTCTGCAGATCAGAAAACAGAACTGCCTGCTTCTTCTGAAGTGCGTTAAGCGCTGTATGTGCTACGATCGTACTCATCCATCCCGGAAATGCATTTGCATCCTGCAAACTATCTAATCTGGCAAATGCCTTTATATATGCATCCTGCAGGACATCCATCGCATCCTGTTCATTCTTCATATATTTCATTGCAATGTATAGCTTATTCCTGTATGTGTTCTCATATAAGAATGTAAAGCCTTCTTCCCGTCCTGCCTTCGCCTGCTCCACTGCCTGTGTATAATCGACACAGCTGCCACAAAACGGACAGTTGTATTCATTCCCCTGTAAATCATTTCCACATGTTCTGCACTTCATGTTATCCTGCTCCTCCTGCTTTTTATCTAATCTCTGTAATTATTGATTCTTTTTAACCATTATTTATCTGGACTGCCTGTCGTGCTCGATCCGTTCAAATAATTCTTTCTTTTGCTCTGGATCGTCCGGCAGCTCCTTTCGTTCTTTTCTTAACAATGCAACAAACGTGCACACTGCCTTCCACACATCCATATATCTCACCTCCTGTTTATTGGACAGATCAGGTGGGTAAAAAGTTTTAAGTTTTTGGATATTTTTTGCTTTATTATAGCATACCACAAAATCAGGATAACATTATATTCTATTTCTTTATCTTTACAGTCTTATATTTGCTCCATACAGAGTAACATTTCTTCTCGCGGGAACCTGCCTTTACATAAGAACGGACACGAACATAATAAGTCTTGCCTTTTTTCAGATCCCAGAATGTACAGTTATTGTAATTCTTAAATGGCGCATCATATACTTTCTTATTCTTTTTAAATTTCTTATCCGTTGCGATCTGGATCTGATATCCGGTCGCCTTGTTCTTGCACTTCCATGTTACCTTTAACTTTCCGGATGAAAGATTCTTTACCTTGTTTACAGTGGTCTTCGGAACATCTGTAAATGTCGTCTTAAATGTATACATTCCGGCATAATTTGGATCAACACTATATGGCCAGCCTTTGGTCATCGTGATGTAGTAGGTTCCCTTTGGCAGGAAAAATGTGTATTTTCTGGTTCCCGGTGTAACACCCGTCTGAATATAGTGAATGTCACCATTCGTATTCTCGATCACAACATTCATTTCCTTGATCTTGCTGTTGATCTGAATGTTCATGTACTGGTTCTTTGTCATCTTCATCTTATAGATATCTGTTGTCTCGTTAAATGCAAACTGTCCTTTATAGGTCGTACCTGCCTTATAGGTAAATGCCATCGTTTTCTCATCGTTCTGTGACAGCCATGCCTCGGAACGTGTCTCGCCGGATGCCTTGTATGATGCGGTAAATGTAAACTTGCAGCCGGTATAAAAACCTGCACACAGTGATAATTTATAATCACCTGCTAATAATTCTGCCTTATAGCTGCCATTTCCTTCACTGACTGATGCTGTATAGATCTCATTATCATACATATCGCTGACTTTTATATAATTAAGCCCGGTGTGTGTCTTTCCAATTCCTTCCGTCGCAATCGCAAGAGAAAATGTACCGGATTTCTTCATCGTAAATGTATACTCATATGTATTCTGTGCATCCTCCAACTCGCCACTGTAACTCTGTCCCCATACGATCTGCTGTGGACTGTTTAACACCTCTGCGGATACCTTTCGTGCAGGACTTACTGCACACATCATCACCATTAAAATTACTGCTAACATGATCTGTTTCATTTTTCTACTCATAATAATCTGTCCTCTCTTTCTACATTCTTTTTACTCAACTACTTCAACATCCATCATCTGCTCTTTGTATGCCTTACGGATCGGGATGATCGGCAATCCGATAAAGACCATGATCGAGATGAAGAAGGATACCATACCTGTAACGATGTCATATGGAAATGGTACGATGAGCCAGCCCCATTTTGCTATCTTGCCTGCCATTCTCACCGCAGTTCCAAACCCTCCGAAGAAGTAGGAAACAATGCCTGCCATAACTCCATACCCCATCATAGACATCGGGATCCTGCCACCAAAAATACCGGAAAGGACAAATCCTAAAACGGTTAAACAGGTTGCTCCCAATGCGATGTACTGTGCGATTTCGATTCTTTTCATTTTCTTCATTTTTTATTCTCCTTTTCTTTATCTGAGGAGCATTTTTTATCCGGAAATTCATCCATAAAAAATGCAACCTCTGTATCGTTTCACCTATATGACACAGAGGTTGCAAAAAAGTTTTATATTTTTTGAAATTTTTTAAAAATTTTTTCAGACACCATTTTTTAAGTATAATCGGAGAGTTTTTGGAAATACAATCGGAGAGATTCGGTATTTTCAGTCGGAGAGTTTTTTTATAGAATGAACTTTCTCTTATAAAATAAAATGCCTTCGACTGATTCTTAAAAAACAGCCAAAGGCACGCTAATAATTTTTTATTATTTGCTCTCTTTAAAATATTTCAATGCATCTGCATAGGACATTTCACATCCGTCACTTACTCCTCCTAAATTTCGACCTGCCATTATATTTCCTGACGAATCTCTGTTAATATCTGCCAACTGATCATATATGCCATAAGGAGCTGTCGCCGCCATGTTCTTCAGAACCTCACTATCCACTTCTTGATATATTTCGTCGCGTTTTGTCTGATATTCCTCCCAGGCCACAGATATACCATCCCGTTCTGCAACCGGCACCGTTTCTTCATCCCCCACTTGTTCTGCATGACAGGTCCAGACAATCGGTTGTAAGCTATCTCCACGAGAAGTAGCCACATCGAATTCTATCATCTTATCTATGATACCAATCTCTGTATCATCACTCTGTCCATCGCTGCAAAGTATGTACAACCGGCATCCATGACCTGAAGTTTCGTTAGCATCAACTATGACATACGGAGTTCCTTCCGCTCCCCATTTGTCCCGGTTCTCATCTGACCTTGTATCAAGTTCTCCACTATAAACCTGTACTGCTTCATTATCTATATATGTATATACATGAAGATCCGCTTTATTCGGATCTGATTCATCCTGTGCCGCAAAGATCAGTTCAGGAGTATCATCTCCCATAATATCA
>OGFD01001202.1_pt1 | contig 13643 bp, 12 predicted proteins | sample 1570851 | NCBI WGS metagenome assembly OGFD01 (sample SAMEA2582077, study PRJEB24529) | metagenome | biome: Human gut stool | place: China | collected 2011
AGGTGGTAAAGCCGATATCTGCACTGTGGCTGTAAATGAAAAGATACTTCTCACCCTGGAAATCTACCTCCGCAGTACCTGCATCCGCTACTGCCTCATCCATGACAGCTGTATAATACTCCTGTCCGGAGAATACATTTCCCTCTTCCGGAAGGACACTTTCTTTTCCTTCTTCTACGTTCTCAACAACCAGTTCTCTGCCTCCGGGAGTTACAAATCCGATGATACTGCCGTCTCCGATATCGATCTCTTCCATGAAATCCGTAATAGCAGAAGGCTTGATATCGATGACAACGCAGGCATTGTTCGACTGGCTCATCATTTCGAAGGCCATAATATAATCTTTTTCGGTCTCCGTTACCTTTTCATCCAGTACAGGATGACTGTCGATCCACTGCGGGATACTTCTTCTGCCTTCCCCGCTTGCCACGTCTTCCTTGTACTCATCCAGGAAACCGTCCACACCGGATGAAAGCTTAGTGGACAGAAGGTTTACTCCCTTCTTTGGAATAATGTGCATGTGGCTGATGAACGGGTTGGAGGTCTGCACCGACAGAAGGTTGGACTTCGTAGATGTCAGGAAATTCAACTTATCCACGGGATTATCTTCGAACATTCCCAGGAAATATTTCCGCAGATCATCATCGTAAGCATATTTCAGACCCTCTGAGCGGATAAAATCACAGCTCATATTCAGATTTTCCGTGGCCATACGCATCGTCTGTAATGTGGAATCGGTGAATTTCTCGCTTAATCCTTCTGCGGATTTCTGGTATGCTGACACACCGATGATCACCATAAACACAATAGGCACCAGGAAACATACAACGATCTTGTTGCGGATGCTGAGCAGTTTCGAGCTCTTTCCACTCTTTTTCTGCTTCGGAGCCTTTTGCTTCTTCTCCGCAGATGCCTTCTTTCCCTTCACTGCTTTTTCAGGCTTCGGCTTCTTTTCGGAAGTCGTCTCTTTTTTCACCGTAAAAAGAGATTTCTTTGGTTTTTCAACATTCGTACTCATTTAATACCCTCCGGTACTTGTTATACATATTTAGAATTATAGCATAATAATTACCAGAATGGAACAACATTTTCTGTCATTTGTTACGCTTTTTGTATATTTTTAGTTAAAATTTATCTTCGTCAGAAAGGTCTCAGGGAACTTCTCTTCCTCCGCCAGATTTAGGATACGTATCTGCAATTCCTGCCGTTTTCGAAGGTCATCCCCACCATCTGGCAATGTTCCTTCCGCCGTTTGCTTTCCACCTGCTGTAAGGATCCGACTGCCCACCATGGCTGCACCGCTCAGTGCCGTATTGCCGCCGGTCACCGTGCAATCTGCCAGTTCTTCCGGAAGCAGCCCGATAGCCACAGCCGCCTTCGGATCCAGGTAATAACCGAATCCTCCCGCCAGCACCACTTTCGAAATGTCCGAAAATCTTATGCCATAGCTGTCCGCCAGAATCTCAATGCCTGCGGCAATGGCTCCTTTTGCCAGCTGCACTGCACGCACGGACTCCTTCGTCACCAACACATCGCCGATACGGACTCCTTTCGTAAAATAAGGTTCCTTCAAAAGACCCTGTCCGTCCATCAGCCCCTCTTCCAGAAGTTTTTGTAACAGTCTCACTATATCCGCGCCCCAGATGCCCCGGTTGGCTCCGCCTTCGAAAGCAGGGCCAGCCGCCGTGGCACAGGCATGTAATCTGTGCCGGTTTCCCAGTGCCATCTCCCCGTTGGTTCCAAGATCGATGAGCAGGGTGGAGGCCTCCTGTTCCAGCATTCCACTGGCCAATATTCCGGCAGTGATATCGCCGCCTACAAAGGCTGACAATCCCGGTATGATATGACAGGCCACTCCTGCAATTTCTGTCTCCACTGCGCCGCTATGACTGACTGTAAAAGGTGCTTTGCCCAGTTCCTCCGGATTCCAGCCCATGAACAGATAGGTCATGGTGGTATTTGCCGCAACGACCATCTGCAGAGTCTCCTGCGGCTGCAGCTTTTTGGAAAAACGCTGCACTCCTTTTTCCATGAGGTCACGGACTTTTTTCTGCATATCTGCCGCTTTTCCCGGATCCTTTGCTGCCTCTATCCGTGAGAGCACATCGGCACCATAGCTGACCTGGGGATTCACACTGGGAAAGCTGTCCACCACTTTACCGGTCATGTCATACAACTGCATGGCAATGGTAGTGGTACCAATATCCACAGTCATCAGCCGTTTACCGTCCGGATTTTGTAATGTTAACGGAGGAAGTTCCAGCTTTTCCGTCACCACCTGCATCCCCCGGATCACTCCTGGACATCTGCCACAACCGGTACAGATCAGGCATCTGGTTCCCTTTTTTCCTGTGGGATTGGTACTGCTCGTATTATACAAACTGATTCCTCTCTTCATCGTAATGATAGTCAATAGCTGCCAGTTTATCTGTGATCTCCTGTTCCTTCACATCCAGATCATCGCAGAGCTGTTTCAGGCTTCCGTAGAAATCACGGAGTTTTAAATTTATAAAGCTTAATAACATTACGGGATCCTGTGGTATCATAACGTTTTCCTCTCTTTTCCTGTTTTTGACAGAGTTATATTGTAAACGAAAGGAGCAAAAATGACAAGTATCATCATCTTTGCTCCTGTTTTATTTTACAGATTATTGATTTTTCGATCCTTTTTCGCACTTGGCGGCCAATTGATCATTCTCCACGGTAATGACAATGGTATCACCTTCTTCTACCTGATCTGCCAGGATCATCTTGGCTGCCAGGGTCTCCACGTACTTCTGGATATAACGCTTCAAAGGCCGTGCACCGTAGACCGGATCATAAGCATTGTCCACGATATACTGCATAGCTTCCTCCGACAGACGGATGGTCAGCTGCTTATCCTCCAGACGTCTGTTCAGATCGGCAATGATCAGATGAATGATGCCGCCGATATTGTCCTTGGTCAGAGGCTTAAACAGGATCATTTCATCCAGACGGTTTAAAAACTCCGGTCTGAAGTGGGCTCTCAACTCTCCCATAACCGCATCTCTTGCTTCTTCACGGATATTTCCGTTTTCATCAATTCCCTCTAACAGATACTGGGAACCAATGTTGGAAGTAAGGATGATAATGGTGTTCTTAAAGTCCACGGTACGGCCCTGGGAGTCGGTGATACGGCCATCATCCAGTACCTGTAACAGTACATTAAATACATCCGGATGTGCCTTTTCTACCTCATCAAAGAGGACAACACTGTATGGTTTACGGCGTACTGCTTCTGTCAGCTGACCACCTTCATCATAGCCAACATAGCCTGGAGGCGCTCCGATCAGACGAGCCACCGAATGTTTCTCCATGTACTCACTCATATCAATACGCACCATATTGGACTCATCGTCAAACAGTGACTCCGCCAGTGCCTTTGCAAGTTCTGTTTTACCTACACCGGTGGTACCGAGAAATATGAATGAACCTATCGGACGTTTCGGGTCTTGTAATCCTGCACGGCTACGACGTACGGCATCAGCAACGGCAGCAATAGCTTCATCCTGACCAATCACACGTTCGTGAAGTTCATCCTCGAGATGGAGCAACTTGTCTTTTTCGCTTTGGAGCATTTTGCTTACCGGAATACCGGTCCAGCGGGATACTACATCGGCGATGTCTTCGGCATCCACCTCTTCCTTGATCATAGCCGAATCGCCTTGCATCAGCTTCAATTCTTCCTGTATCTCTGTGATTTCCTTGTCCAATGCTTGTAGCTTTCCATAACGGATTTCCGCTACTTTTCCATAATCTCCTTCACGTTCTGCCTTTTCTGCCTCGAACTTCAAGTTTTCTATTTCTACTTTATTCTGCTGGATTTTATCCATCAGTGATTTTTCATTTTGCCATTTGGCCTTGTAAGATTTCTCCTGTTCCTTCAATTCGGCGATTTCTTTGCCTATCGTATCCAGTTTCGGTTGATCTTTTTCACGTTTGATAGCTTCACGCTCGATCTCTAATTGTTTGATTTTGCGTGATATCTCATCCAGATCTTCCGGGACGGAATCTACTTCCATACGGAGTTTGGCGGCAGCTTCATCCATCAGGTCGATCGCTTTATCGGGTAAGAAACGATCGGTGATATACCGGTTGCTTAATTCCACCGCAGCAATGATGGCATCGTCTTTGATACGTACATGGTGGTGGTTTTCATAACGCTCCTTCAATCCACGTAGGATGGAAATGGTACTGAGTGTGTCCGGTTCATCCACTTGTACGATCTGGAAACGACGTTCCAATGCCTTATCCTTTTCAAAATATTTTTGATACTCATCGAGGGTGGTGGCACCGATTGCCCGTAATTCACCGCGTGCTAAAGCCGGTTTAAGAATATTGGCGGCATCCATTGCCCCTTCTCCTTTACCTGCTCCGACTAACGTGTGAATTTCATCAATAAACAGGATGATATTTCCATCGGATTTCATCACTTCATTGACTACCGACTTCAGCCGTTCTTCGAATTCACCTTTATATTTTGCACCTGCTACCAATGCACCCATATCCAGTGAGTACACTTGCTTGTCACGCAGGTTTTCGGGTACGTCACCTCTTAATATACGATGGGCCAACCCTTCTACAATAGCTGTCTTACCGGTACCCGGTTCACCTATAAGTATGGGGTTGTTTTTGGTACGGCGACTTAATATCTGAAGCACACGCCGTATCTCTTCATCACGTCCGATAACGGGATCGAGCTTACCGCTACGGGCTGCTTCGTTCAGGTTAATGGCATATTTTTCAAGTGATTGATAAGTATCTTCACTTGATTGTGAGGTCACCTTTTCGCCTTTACGCAATTCGTTGATGGCACTGCGTAACTCTTTTTCTGTCATTCCTGCATCTTTCAGAATGGTGGCAACGGTACTTTTTACAGTCAGTAACGCCAATAATAAATGTTCGAGTGAAACGAATTCATCGCCCATTTCTTTTGAATATTGTGTTGCTTTCTGAAGCACATCATTCGATTCTCTGCTCAAATAAGGTTCTCCACCGGATACTTTCGGTAATGAATCTATCTGTTTGCCGACAACCAGCGCAATTTGTTGTCCGTTCACTCCTAACTTCTGGAAAATGAAGTTGGTTACGTTTTCACCGACTTTCATTACCCCTGCCAGTAAGTGAGCCGGTTCAATGGCCTGCTGCCCCCGGGCTTTTACCAAGTTTACGGCTTCTTGCACCGCTTCCTGGGATTTAATGGTAAAGTTGTTAAAGTTCATATCTTATAATCTCCTTTCTTATTTTCACGTTTTCAATAACACTAAAGGGGGCGCAAAAGATTTGCCAATACATATAATATGCCATTTTTTCAGTAAAATTATATAATTAGTTGACAAAATGTCTGCTTTATATCCATAGGGTATATAGAGCTTTTGAGGGGGATAATTGTCTCTGTACTATCTTTATGATTGGGACATGGAGATATGATTATTTATACAGTCGGGGCATACTGCCTAAACTTTTAGAAGATTGATGATGCGTGTATAAAAGCTTTATTGTATCTTTATCCCTCAATATACGGATTTTATAATGGAATAATTTTTATGGATAAAAAGATAAAATTGCCTGAGATTGTTATGCTGATTGATGCCGCATTCTTGAATTATGTAGTTTCGGATTTAAAAAGCTATTTTGAGAAAATTCTGAATCGGCCTTTACGGGAAATTGATTTATCATTGTTGACTACTTATCTGGCGTTGGATGCCGGCATTAGTGAGGGGGATAACAAGGCACAGTTGCTGTTTGTGTATGATAAAGATTCTTCTAAGTTGCTGTTTTGCAAACCGGCAGATCTGAAAGAAGAACTGAACGGGGTTGCTTTTTCAAGCCAGTTCGGTGAATTTTCTTTCGCCGGGGTTCCTTGTGAAGAAATGGTGACCCGCGAAGAACTGTTTCTTGATTTGTTGGGAATAGTATCGGATTCGGCAGATGTGAAGAAGCTTATTGTGATTTCTTTTAATGAAGAATATGGAGATAAGGTGAGAACCGCCTTGAATGCCGTGAAGGAAAAAGAGGTTATTCAGTTCCGTATGAGTGAACCTGACGGAGTGGTGGAGTATCATTGGGAAATGCTGGCATTCCCGTTAATGCAGGCTTTGGGTATCAAAGGGGATGAATTATAAGAGAATCGCTTCTTGTGGTTCGTCCTGTTATTAATCGTTAATCATTATTCATATGTCCGATTTCCGTTTAAAAGTATTTCAAAGCGTAGCAAAGAATCTCAGTTTTACAAAAGCCTCGCAAGAGCTTTTTGTCAGCCAACCGGCCATAACCAAACATATTCAAGAATTGGAAGCCTGTTATCAGGCGAGACTTTTTGACCGTCAGGGAAATAAAATATCTCTCACAGAAGCCGGAAAATTGTTATTGGAACATAGTGAACGTATTCTTGATGCTTACAAACGTCTGGAATATGAAATGCATCTTTTGCACGGCGATTATATCGGTGAGTTGAAACTTGGTGCCAGTACCACGATAGCCCAATACGTGCTGCCACCTTTATTAGGAAATTTTATCCGTAAATTTCCACAGGTGAATCTGTCTCTCTTGAACGGTAATTCCCGTGAAATAGAGACTGCATTGCAGGAACACCGGATTGATTTGGGATTGGTGGAAGGGATTTTTCGCTTGCCCAATTTGAAATATACTACCTTCCTTGATGATGAGTTAGTAGCCATCGTACATGCTCAAAGCAAACTTTCCTTGCCGGATGAAATAACTCCCGAAGACTTGCAGCATATTCCTCTTGTCCTTCGTGAACGTGGTTCGGGTACTCTCGACGTGTTTGAACGTGCACTGCTCCAACATAGCATTAAACTCTCTTCCCTCAATGTGTTGATGTATCTCGGCAGTACAGAGAGTATAAAATTATTTCTGGAAAACACGGATTGTATGGGTATTGTATCTATACGTTCTATTTATAAAGAATTGGCTTCCGGTAATTTCCGTGTCGTTGAGATAAAAGAGATGCAGATGTTACGTGAGTTTTGTTTTGTTCATCAGCAAGGGCAGGAGGGAGGATTACCACAGGTGTTTATGCAGTTTGCCATGCACTATAACCAAAGGTTATAGTGCATAAATAGAAACAATTGGTGCATGCCATAAAGTAACCGTATCTTTGCACTCGAAAAAATAATTAAACAATAAAGATATGGTGTCAGCTATTACAAGAACATTAAAGACGAATAATAAAATTGTCTATGTATCCTTACTTTCGATTTTAACTTTTTTCTTATTATTGGATTATATTCCGGGCATGCAAGCTTTTTCGGCATGGGTTACTCCTCCTTTGGCTTTGTTTTTAGGATTGGCTTTTGCATTGGTTTGCGGGCAGGCACATCCGAAATTTAATAAGAAGACTTCTAAATATTTGTTGCAATATTCCGTAGTAGGTTTGGGGTTTGGTATGAATCTCCATTCAGCACTTGCCTCCGGTAAAGAAGGTATGGAATTTACCGTTATCTCAGTAATAGGAACTTTGGTGATTGGCTGGTTTATCGGACGTAAATTATTGAAGGTAGACCGTAATACTTCTTATTTAATCAGTTCGGGTACTGCTATTTGCGGTGGTAGCGCTATTGCTGCGGTAGGGCCGGTAGTGAAAGCTAATGATAGCGAAATGTCTGTTGCTTTAGCCACTATTTTTATTTTGAATGCTATTGCATTGTTCATTTTCCCGGTAATAGGCCATGCTTTGGGTATGAGTCAACATGAATTCGGGACATGGGCTGCCATTGCCATTCATGATACGAGTTCGGTGGTAGGAGCCGGTGCGGCATATGGAGAGGAAGCCTTGAAAGTGGCGACTACCATTAAGTTGACACGTGCCCTTTGGATTATTCCAATGGCATTTGCCACTTCGTTTATTTTCAAAAGTAAAGGGCAGAAGATTAGCATTCCCTGGTTTATTTTCTTTTTTGTATTGGCTATGATTGTGAATACTTATCTATTGGGAAGTGTTCCGGAGGTGGGTGCCGCTATTAATGGCCTGGCACGCAAAACTCTGACTATAACCATGTTTTTTATTGGTGCTTCCTTGTCTATTGATGTTGTGAAATCAGTTGGCCTTAAACCTTTGGTCCAGGGAGTATTGCTATGGGTGGTTATCAGCTGTAGTACATTAGCCTACATTTATTGGTTCTAAAAATCATACAGTTGTATTCATTTATATAGCATAGATTCCGATAGGAATAATTAAAAACCGAATAAGGTTTTGTATGTTCTACAGACATGCGAAACCTTATTCGGTTTTATATGTTTGGGGAGAATAAGTCTTATTTTGTTCCGATGAATTGGGACGAAGAGTTTCAAACGCTTGAAACCAGTAGTTCCAGTTAGAAGAATCAAGCAGTTCCAATAAGAAGAATCAAATCGTTTCAGTATACTGAAAAATCAATATTCTTAGAAGATAATGTACGATAATCCCATCTCTTCTGTCTCTTTTTGAAGTTTTTTCATTTCCTTCTTTAAATCTTTCAGCTCAGTGATGCCTTCTATCTTTTTTAGTTCGCCGAGGGCTATGCTGATTTCTTTGAATGCATTATTGATTTCATGGGTGGGAATGCTGAAGTAGGTATTGTCACTTGTCTTTTGCGATTTCATGATATTCTGAATATCTTTTATGGTCATGTCGCCTACTAACCGGACGTATTTTAACGTAGCGGCACCATCGACTACCATAATGAGATCCTGTACGGTTTCCCCCTTACGCTTTACATAAAAAGCCATACGCGAAACGATGCCTTTTTGTTTCATCAGCAATTCATATTTTTGTGCACGCACTACGCTTTCAATATCCCGCCGCATTTCTCTTTTTATACCATTATCCATTGTGGAGAGTATTTGTACCAACTCTAATTGTTTGGCAAGTTTCCCGACATTGACGTCTTTGGTATATAGTTCCGGATTCATCTCTATCATCGCTTTGGAGATGTAAACCGATGACACGTTGTTCATGTCACTGTATTTGGCAAACAGGCCTTGTGCCTGACAAAGCAGTGGCAGTAGTAATAATACGCCTGCAAGGAATAATCTGTTCGTTTTCATAATCATTAATGCTGTTCTATTGTAATTGTAGATCCTTTTTTATCTCTCTGTTTGTTCTTCTGATATCTTTTTGAGTGTCTATCATTTCATCTACTCCATTGTTCAATCCCATAGAAACTTCCATTAAGGTGGCCTGTAGTACTTCGTAAGCCACTTCCGGATCCGTAAAGGTTTCTTTAGGTTTCTCCATTGTGTCGCTTATGTTACTGATACTGTACCCGAGTCCGAACAACAATACTATGCTGGCAGCTATTCCACCAACCCAGCGCCAATTGCGCTTTGATTTATTTTTACGGAAAAAGTGTATTTCCTCTTGTTCTTTCGTGTCGATCATCCGGCTTAATTTGTCTTCCAGCCCTGCGGGTACTTCCACGGGTACATCTTTATGAAAGCAAAGAAATAATCTCTTATCTTTTTCCAGATGTTCAGGGACATTCTGTGTTTCGAAGTATTTCTTCAACTTTTCTTCTTGGTTCTCGCTGGTATTTCCTTCGTAAAATTCGGCCAGTAACCTTTCAATTTCTTCGACTCTCATAGTTGTTCAGTTTATTAAATTGTTCGCGAATTCTTTTTCTTGCTCTTGATAGTAGCACACGTATATTTATGGAATTTAGCCCGGTAATATGTTCTATTTCTTCATACGAGCATTCTTTTACATCTCTGAGTATGACCACTTTTTGTTGTTGCTCGGGCAGTTGCGCTATGATGTTTTTTACTTGCCGGACTTCATCCCGGGTTTCCATATCATCTGCCGGACAGGTATAATGGATACCGTTTAACTCTACTGTTTGTTTATTGGCAGTATATTTTCCTGAGCGTAAAAGATCAAAACACATATTTTTAACGAGTGTCACGCTGAATGCTTCCGGATTACTGATGATTGCCAATCCTTCCCGTTTATCCCATAGCTTTAAGTAAGCTTCCTGTACCAGATCTTCGGCATCGGCTTCATTTTCCAATAGCCGGTAGGCTATGTGGTAAAGTTTGCGGTGAAAAGGTAGAAATTCTTTTTTAAAACTCTCAGCGTCCATGGGCTTTTTAGTAGCAATGTGTTTATACCAGTAAGACGTAATCCGGTAGATGTTGTTACAAAGAAAAGAAAAATATTCTATAAATAAAAAATAAAGCTGCGCTGATAACGGAATATAAACCGGTATACAATACGGCCTTAACTCTTTTAGTTTCTATAATTTACTTGTGTTCTTTCAGCTTTTCAAATATCAATGCTTCCAGTTCTTCAGCCAGTTCCGGATTATCAGCAATGCATTGTTTGGCTGCATCACGTCCTTGTCCGAGTTTGGTATCATTATAGCTGTACCATGAACCGCTTTTTTTGATGATACCCATCTCTGCTCCCAGATCAATGATCTCGCCGGAATGAGAGATGCCTTCACCGAACATGATATCAAATTCTGCTTTACGGAAAGGAGGTGCTACTTTGTTTTTTACAACCTTTACTTTAGTTTGCTTACCGATAACTTCTTCTCCATCTTTAATTTGTTGTGAACCACGAATATCCAGACGTACGGAAGCATAGAATTTCAGTGCATTACCACCGGTTGTTGTTTCCGGATTACCGAACATTACACCGATTTTCTCACGTAACTGGTTGATAAAGATACAAGTTGTGCGGGTTTTACTTACGGCAGAAGTCAGTTTGCGTAATGCTTGCGACATAAGGCGGGCTTGTAAACCGACTTTGTTATCACCCTCAATTTCTGCTTTAGGAGTCAGAGCAGCTACCGAGTCTACTACGATAATGTCGATTGCAGAAGAGCGGATTAGTTGTTCGGCTATTTCCAATGCTTGTTCTCCATTGTCCGGCTGAGAAATGAAAAGATTGTCTACATCTACGCCTAACTTGGCTGCATAAAAACGGTCGAAAGCATGTTCTGCATCGATAAATGCTGCGATACCTCCTGCTTTCTGTGCTTCAGCAATGGCGTGGATAGCCAGAGTCGTTTTACCGGAAGATTCCGGACCGTAGATTTCAATTATTCTTCCACGGGGGAAGCCACCTACGCCTAATGCCGCATTCAGCCCGATAGAGCCGGTGGGGATCACATCTACCTGTTCAACAACTTCGTCACCCATTTTCATGATAGAACCTTTACCGAAGCTCTTTTCTATCTTGTCCATGGCAGCCTGTAAGGCTTTTAATTTTTCGCTTGATGCCATATTATTATCTGTTTCAAAATTAAGTTCATCTTTTTTTGCCATTTTTCTATTTACAATTTACTTGTTTACGATGTATGGTTAATGCTTTTTTTATTTATTGTAGAATTTGTGCAGCATGTTCTTTGGTTTTAACCTCTTTCGGGGTAATGATCCGTTCTATGATTCCTTCTTCGTTAATAAGGAAAGTAGTACGGAATGTCCCCATGTATGCACGTCCGTACAGTTTCTTTTCTCCCCATACTCCAAATTGTTCTACTAATTTCTTGTCCGTATCGGCAATCAGTGTAAAAGGGAGATTATTTTTCGCAATAAACTTTTGATGTGACTTCTCGTCATCTACACTTACGCCGATAACTTCATAACCGGCCTTACGCAGTTCCGAATAGTTATCACGTAAGCTACAAGCTTGTGCGGTACATCCGGAGGTATTATCTTTAGGATAGAAATACAACACGACTTTCTTTCCTTTATAGCTGCTCAGGCGTATTTCTTCGCCATTTTCGTTTACTCCTAATAATTCGGGAGCTTTATCTCCTACCTTTAATCCCATAATTATAATAAGGTTTATTTTACTGAATAGTTCATCTTTCTCGTCACATGTTTGGGTTTATCCAGTTTATTCTCTGTTCTGGAAAATAACTTTTGCAATATATACTTCCCCATTCGTTTTCGCCGGCAGTAAGATTCGAAAGTCTCTGTATGATAATCGAAATCTTCATTCCAACACGAGCGAGCCGATACATAACAGTAAGTCAGTTCTTCAAACGTTTTATCTTTATCCGGTGTTTCCTGTTCCAGTATTTGTAGGTTCTTATGCTCAGGAGCCATGCAGATGATTCCTTTTCGTTTACATTCTTCTACTAACGGATTGACTACACTGTCGAGCAATTCGGATATTTTCTGAAGGCTGAAGTTCTGATACTCGCTATTGCCTATTTCCTGTACAGGACGCAGCTGCAGGATGTTCAGAGGGATGTCTCCGAATACTTTCCAAAAATCTTTCAACTCTTCGGTGTTATCCTCATTCATCGTATAGTTAATGCGAATTCTGAAGTCCGGGTATTGTTTTTTAACCTCTTTCAAATTATCCAGCAGTTGCAGAAAAAGATCATATTTGCCGTTCGTCATTAAATGTTCGTACGTTTCTTTACGGATACCGTGTGTAGAAAGCGTAATTTCGTCCAGACCGGCTTCTGCCATGCTGAATAATTGTTCCTTTTGTCAACAGATTACCATTGGTTGTGAGTGATATGTATGGCACATTGTATTGTTTGCCTAAACGAACGATACCAGTCAGATTTTTGTAAAGACTGGGTTCGGCACCACATCCTATCTGCAACTTTAATGCGCGGTGAAAAAGAGCTTTGGCAATGGTCTCCATGTCCTGTTCGGAGAGTATGCCATGCATCTCTTTTCTTTTTTCCTCATCGCTGAAATAACACATTTTACAACGGAAGTTACAACTTAATACCGGATCCAGATATATTCCTATATATCTTCTTCGGGCCGTATGCATTACATACAACCCGAGGAGTCTTGCTTTGGGACTTTTCAGTTTACCGAATAGTTTTAATAATCGATAGAAATCCATTCTTATAGTTCTAAGTCACCATCAAACACTTCATGCCAAGGCAGTCCCTGTTTGTTTAGTTGTTCCATAAACGGATCCGGATTAAACTCTTCCACATTGTTTACGCCCGGACGTTTCCATTCACCTTTGAAGAACATCATGGCACCGATCATGGCCGGCACACCGGTAGTATAACTTACTCCCTGCATTCCCGTCTCTTTGTAGGCTTCTTGATGACTGCAGTTATTATATACGTAGTAAGTTCGTTCTTTTCCATCCTTTAAACCACGGATACGACAACCGATGGAAGTTTCTCCTTCGTAGTTCTCACCTAAATCTTGTGGGTTAGGCAAAACGGCTTTGAGGAATTGTAGCGGAATGATTTCTACGCCATTGTAATTAATCGGATCGATACGGGCCATACCTATGTTTTGGATTACACGCAGATGCGTCAGATATTCCTGTCCGAAAGTCATCCAGAATCGGGCGCGTTTGATACTGGGGAAATGTTTTACCAATGATTCGAGCTCTTCGTGATAGAGCAAATATGAATCACGCGGACCGATGTTCGGATAAGTCAGGTCTTTGTGAATTTCCAACGGGCCGGTGGTTACCCATTTGCCGTTTTCATAATAACGGCCATTCTGAGTAATTTCGCGAATATTGATTTCCGGATTGAAATTGGTGGCGAATGCCTTGTGGTGATTACCGGCATTACAGTCAACGATATCCAGATATTGTATTTCATCAAAGTAGTGTTTTGCCGCATAGGCTGTATAAATACCACTTACCCCCGGATCGAAACCGCAACCGAGAATAGCTGTCA
>OGFD01001205.1_pt1 | contig 13626 bp, 10 predicted proteins | sample 1570851 | NCBI WGS metagenome assembly OGFD01 (sample SAMEA2582077, study PRJEB24529) | metagenome | biome: Human gut stool | place: China | collected 2011
AGGCAAATTTTTTCGTTCATTAGTTAGTTTGCGACAATTTTGATTATTTTCTGTAGCATCTGTATATTTATTCAAATTAGGCCAACAGCGTGGGCCGTACGGCAGCAAAACACTATCCAACACGATACTGAAATCCGGAGACCATAAAATAACAGTATCGCCTTCGATTCGCCAAGCACCTGTAGCTCCGTCAGCATAGGCCATTTGGTACAAAAAGCCGCCATCAGGATAAAAGTAAACATATAATCCAGGAGTTCTTGCATCATCTACACAAGTTGTACTTCGAAACCATTTACCGGTCAGTTTGCCGGGCCTGACACTACAACAGGAAACAATAAAGAAAAGTCCGATTAACAAAATTATTAGTCGTTTCATAATTACATTTTTTCTTTGTAGAAAGATAGATAAAATTCACCAATCTACAAAAGAAAACTGCCGGACATTAAGTCCGGCAGTAACAATCAAAGATTACTTATCTTTTTTCGGCCCAAAATAAATTCCTCTATTATATAGACCTAATTCAGGGCCCGGTTTCGGTATTGCGTACAAATATTCTATTAGAGACTTCCCGTTTTTCAGTACAGGATATAAAGTATCTCCTTTAATAATATATGCATCTCTATTACCCTCCATATCCGTAAATTTATAATACTCATCAGGAAAACGCCAATCTGTAATCTCTTCTTCTGCAAAAATATAAAGATCAATAGGACGAGTTTCGACATTGAAATTTGGCGAAGATAAAATCACTGTATCACCGCTTATGTACCAATGGCCGATTATATCATAACAGCCAGCTGACCTATATAAAAACGTACTATCGGCATAAAACTCAGCATACAAATGAATACCATAATCTGGCGATAAGGATAACCCAAGTAACATTTTCCAACTATTCTGCTGGATTTTACAACGGCACAGGAGGCAATGAAGAAAAGACTGATCAATAAAATTATTAATTTTTTCATAATTTTCCAGGATAATAAGTTTCACCATTTACACGAAATGCATGCTTCGAATATCCCAAATCTCCCATGTTCCTCCGTTTTATAAGCTAATATCCGAAGAGATCCTTATCAAAGGAGAAAAATCAGCTTTCCAAATATCCACTTCACAAATCTCATGATCTTGATCGAGATATAATGAGGCTAACACATCTATTCCATCAGAATCCTTAAAAGAGCACTCACTGACAAAAATCGTTGATATTATTTCTTTCGGCGGTAAAGACATATATAATTTCATACTGCCCATTCCTCCATCATTCAAACAAGAAACAGTCAAAGATCTTTCCCAGCCCTCGGACATATTCAAAGATGCCTTTTGTACCAAAAACTTAATGAGTCGTAGCTCCTCCGGATTCGGTTTTCTAATGTTTTTCTTGTATTCGTCCAACATCGACCCCACTTCTCTTCTTTTATTTTAGCGTCTTTTTTCGAAGTTGGACTACCGGTTTTTCCGGACAATACGGGCCGTCGATTGAGTTCTCTGCAACAGAAAAACCTCCGGCCCCGAAGCATATCGCTCCATCAAATCGCCGTTATAGCCCCGGATGGTGAGCAACTCCATGTTCTCGACCTTCATTACGTCGAACTCCTCGTTTCGGAGGGCTTGGATCGCCTCGTCGATATGCCAGGAGTTATCCACGCAGAGGCTGAGGTTCACCGCCGAGTTATGCACCAGATTGACCTTGATACGGTATCGCTCCAGCAGGGAGAAGATCGCCGCGAATTTCTCTTCGAGCACGAAGGAAAAGTCCCGCGAACGGATCGTCAGCAATACCTGATCCTTCTTCAGAATCAGAATCGGAACCTCGATCGGCGCCGACATACGGCGAATCACCGTGCCCGGTTTTCGCTTGTCCCCGAAAGGCCGCACGTAGAGCGGGATGTTCTTGTTTTGCAGCGGTTTGATCGTTTTGGGGTGGATGATCTGTGCCCCGCTGTAAGCCAGCTCGATGGTGTCCAGGTAGTTCAGTTCCGCGATCTGCACCGCATCGGGGAAAACCTTCGGGTCGGCATTCAGGATGCCGTCCACATCTTTCCATACCGACATGGATTCCGCGTCGAGGATATTGGCCGCCACCGCTGCCGAGTAATCCGAACCTTCGCGTCCCAGGGTAGTGGTCGTGCCGTCCGGAGCACCTCCGATAAAGCCCTGCCCGATGAAAATACAGGCCTTAGACTGTTTCATGGCGTTGCGCAGCAGAGTCCGCGATGCGGCGATATCGACCGAGGCGTCCTTGTGTCGCTGTTCGGTGCGGAAGCAACGTCGCATATCGAGCCAGCAATTGTCGATACCCCGTTCGGAGAGGTACTCCGAAATGATCGTCGTCGAGATCAGCTCGCCGAAAGCGACGACGGTGTCGTACCACAGCTCGGCGTCTTCCGGACGATAGACCGTTTCGGTCGCCACCTGTTCGAGCTCCCCGAAAAGCCGTTCGATCTTCTCGAGCCGGGTCGGAGCGCCGTACAGTTCGTTTACGATTTCGGCGTGGTATTGCCTCAGCGCGGTGATGTGCTCCATCGAGAAGGCTTTGTCGCCCTTCTGCAACCCTTCGAAAACCTTCTCCAAGGCATTCGTGGTCTTACCCATTGCCGATACGATGATGAACAGATCCCGTTCGTCACCGATGATCTTCAGCAGGTTTTGCACACCGTCCGCGTTGCGGACCGATGCGCCGCCGAACTTGTAAACTTTCATCGCTCAATAAAACAGTATGGTTATCGGCCGGTACTTCGTCGTGCCGGGTTCCGGACCCGCATCGGGATCGGCCCGGCTGCTTCCGAAACTCCGTTTTCAACGAAGTTTCGGACATGCGACCGGAATAGCATTATTTCGTTTCGACCGTCTTGTAAGGCGTGTCCGTATTCTCGAACAGGAACGAGAACACGTCGGTAGCCTCTTCGATGCGCTTCGAGACGGGTTTGCCGGCGCCGTGGCCCGCCTTGGTGTCGATGCGGATCAGGATCGGAGCGTCGCCGCCCTGGGCGTACTGCATCTCGGCGGCGAACTTGAACGAATGAGCCGGCACGACACGGTCATCGTGGTCGGCAGTCGTTATCAGCGTCGCAGGATACTTCGTGCCCTTCTTGATGTTATGCAGCGGGGAGTATTTGTAGAGGTAGCCGAACTGCTCCTCGTCGTCGCTCGAGCCGTACTCTACGACCCAGCCCCAGCCGATGGTGAACTTGTGGTAGCGGAGCATGTCCATCACGCCGACCGCCGGCAGGCAGACGCCGAACAGGTCGGGACGCTGCACTTCGCAGGCACCCACCAGCAGGCCGCCGTTCGAACCGCCCGCGATGGCGAGTTTCTTCGACGAGGTATATTTGTTGGCAATGAGGTATTCGGCCGCTGCGATGAAATCATCGAAAACATTCTGTTTTTTGTCCAGCATGCCGCCCCTGTGCCACTCTTCTCCGTATTCCAGGCCGCCGCGCAGGTTGGCTACGCAATAAACGCCGCCCTGTTCCATGAACATAATGGCAGCCGGGTTGAACCAGGGCGCGAGGCTGACTTGGAACCCACCGTAAGCGTAGAGGTAACAGGGGTTGTTGCCGTCGAGCTTCAGTCCGTTGCGATAGACGATGAACATCGGGACTTTCGTGCCGTCCTTGCTGGTGTAGAACACCTGTTCCGTAGTGTAGTCTTCGGGGCTGAATTTCACTTCGGGACGCTTATACAGGGTCGATTCGCCCGTTGCGAGGTCGTAACGGTAAACGGTCGAAGGTGTCGTGAAGTTGGTCAGCGAATAGAAGGCCTCCGTTTCGCCTTTTTTACCGGAGAATCCGCCTGCCGATCCGATGGCGGGCAGCTCGACTTTCCGAATGAGCTTGCCGTTCCAATCGTACTGGTAAACCTGGCTTTGGGCATCCTCCAGGTAGGAAGCCATCATATAGTCGCCCGGTTTGCTGACGATCTCAAGCATATTCTTCGGATTTTCGGGGATAATCTCCTCGATCACCGAAGGATTATTCAGGTCGATGCGGATCACGCGGTAGTTGGGAGCATCGAGGTTGGTACGCACGTAAAGTTTATCGTTCTCGGCGCGAATAATCTCGTGGTCGTTGGCAAAGCCGGGAAGCAGCACCTTGAACTTCTTATCGCTGCTTTTTCGGTAGAGGATCTCACTGCCCGACGTACCCTCCGATGCCGTGATGAAAAGCCACTTGCCGTCCTTGCTGACACTGGAAGCGAAATAGCGCAACGGATGTTGTGTGTCCATATGAATCAGACGATCGGAAGACTGAGGCTTACCGAGCGTGTGATAATATACCTTCTGATATTGGTTCTGGGAAGAATAGACGCCCGCTTCCGGAACGTCGAACGTACTGTAATAGAATCCCTTTTCGTCGGGTGTCCACACTGCGTTGGAGAGCTTCACCCATTTTACGATATCGCCCGTGGGCTGCTTGTCCGCCGTACGGATGACATGAATGTCGCTCCAGTCCGAACCTGAAGCCGAAGCCGCATAAGCCAGGTAGCGGCCATCTTCCGAGAAAGAGATGCCCGACAGCGCAACCGTTCCGTCCTCGGAGAGCGTGTTGGGATCGAGGAATACCTCCGGCTCGGCGTCGAGCGAAGCCTGGCGGTACAGCACGGCCTGGTTCTGTCGTCCGTCGTTGCGGTAAAAATAGTAATAATCCCCGAATTTAGCCGGAGCTCCCTCCCAGGGATAAGCCCACAGCTCGGTCAGGCGGGCACGCATCGCCTCGCGGAACGGAATTTGATCCAGGTAATTCTGCGTCACGGCATTTTCGGCAGCGACCCAGGCGGCCGTCTGTTCCGAACGGTCGTCTTCGAGCCAGCGGTAGGGGTCGGCGACTTCGGTGCCGAAGTAGTTATCCACGACTTCCGTACGCTCGGCATCGGGATAAGGCAGGTGTTTGATTTTCATAGATGACTTACAGGCGGTAAGTGCAGCAGCGGCACAGAAAACCGCCAAAGTAATTTTAACGTGTTTTAACATATTTTAGTATTTGAAGGGTTTCGAAAGACAAATATACGAAAAGTCCGGCGCAATCGTGCAGGTTTGTTCGCAAAGATTGTCCGAACATTCCATATATTCGCAGAATATACGAAAAAGTTGCCGGCATCCGGCGATCCGCAGGAGAATTTTGTAACTTTGAAACCGGAATAACGAAAGCGAAAAACAGGAATGGACAATCAGTTGCGACAAATTATCGAAGAGGCCTGGAACGACCGGGCATTGCTTGCGGAGTCCCGTGTGCGGGAGGCGGTCCGCGCCGTTATCGAAGAACTGGACAAGGGCCGCCTGCGAACGGCCGAACCCATCGATCCGTCCCGGAGCCAATGGCAGGTCAATGAGTGGGTCAAGAAGGCGATTCTGCTCTATTTTCCGATGCAGGAGATGCGCACCATGCGGGCCGGAGAACTCGAATGGCACGACAAAATGGACCTCAAGCACGGCTACGAGGAGCTGGGCGTACGGGTTGTACCGCACGCCGTGGCGCGCTACGGAGCTTACATTTCGCCGGGGGCGATCCTGATGCCCTCCTACGTCAATATCGGAGCCTGGGTCGGTGCCGGCACGATGGTCGATACGTGGGCGACGGTCGGCTCCTGCGCCCAGGTCGGCGAGCGCGTCCACCTGAGCGGCGGTGTGGGCGTGGGCGGTGTGCTGGAACCCGTGCAGGCGGCCCCCGTCATCATCGAGGACGACTGTTTCATCGGCTCCCGGGCCATCGTGGTCGAAGGGGCGCACATCTGCCGCGAATCGGTGCTGGGCGCCGGCGTGGTGATTACCGGATCGACGCATATTATCGACGTAACGGAGGCGGAACCCAAACAGTACAAGGGATACGTCCCCGCCGGATCGGTGGTCATTCCGGGCAGCTACCCCAAGCGTTTCCCGGCCGGGGAGTACGGCGTTCCCTGTGCGCTGATTATCGGACGCCGCAAGGAGTCCACCGACAAGAAAACTTCGCTCACCGCGGCGCTCCGGGATTTCGGAGTTTCGGTATAGTACCTTTCGGATGCACAGGACCCGTTATCACTTTCTCGAAGAGACGACCTCGACCAACGACGAGGCCCGGAATCCTCGCTACGGACACGGCGATGCGATCTGCGCCGAGCGGCAGACTGCCGGACGCGGCCAGCGGGGGCATACCTGGAGCAGCGAGGAGGGACGCAACCTGATGTTCTCGCTGGTATGGGAACCCCGTTTCCTGCCCGTTTCGGAACAGTTTCTGCTTTCGGAAGCGGTAGCTTTGGCTTTGACGGACCTTTTCGGCGGTTACGGCATCGACGCCCGGATCAAATGGACGAACGACATCTATGCGGGCGACCGCAAGCTGGTCGGCATTCTGATCGAACACAACCTGACGGGCGACCGCCTGTCGCGTACGATCGTCGGGATCGGGGTGAACGTCAATCAGACCCGGTTCGATCCGTCGTTGCCGAACCCGTCGTCGATGTGCCTCGAAACTGGCTGCGAATACGATCGGCAGGATACTGCACCGCTTGGGCGACTGTCTAGCCGCCCGGTACGAACAACTCGAGAAAGGGGATCGGGAGGCGCTGCAAGCCGACTACCGACGGCGGATGTACCGGCTCGGAGAGCGGCATCGGTACCGTTATCCCGACGGCCGGACAGTGGAGGCCGTGCTGCGGGGCGTGCGCCCTTCGGGAGAGCTGCTGCTGGAGCTGCCCGACGGCCGTACCGAAGGGTATCTGTTCCGGGAGATAGAGTTCGTTATCGAGGGGAAGCGGACGGCTCGAACGGACGGGACGGGCTGCGTGTTAAAAAAATAACAGGATAACGTTGGCCGAACGAAAAATAACCTTATATTTGCAATGATATTTTAGACCGCGAATAAATTTCATTTTAACCAATTCAAATACCGAAAATTATGAACGTACCTGCAAATCTGAAGTATTCCAATGACCACGAATGGTGCCGCGTAGAGGGCGGTGAGGCTTTTATCGGCATTACCGATTTCGCACAGAGCCAGTTGGGCGACATCGTATTCGTCGATGTTCCGACCGTCGGCGAAACCTTGTCCGCCGGTGACGTCTTCGGCTCGATCGAGGCCGTGAAGACCGTGAGCGACGCTTTCATTCCCGTCGGCGCCGAAGTGTTGGAGTTCAACCCTGCAGTGGATGCCGATCCCTCCATCGTGAACCGCGATCCCTACGGAGAGGGTTGGCTCGTCAAAGTGAAACTGACCGATCCCAAGGAGTGCGAGTCGCTGCTTACCGACGCGCAGTACAAAGAGTTGATCGGCTAATATTCGTTCGATGTAAATCGAACCCCGCAGCCTCCCGTTTTCGACGGGTGTCGGCAGGGAGTGTCAGGATGGAATCCGGCATCAAAAGATACCGTAACGTGAGTCCGACGTGTTCTGTTGTGACAGTATTTTTGTTTTACATCCGAAATCAATACGTCGGACTCGCCTTAAAACTATAACATTATGTCAAAGGTAACAGTTGTGGGCGCGGGCGCCGTGGGCGCTACTTGCGCCAATGTGATGGCTTGCCGCGAAGTGGCGAGCGAAGTGGTCCTCATCGACATCAAAGAGGGCCTGTCGGAGGGTAAGATGCTGGATATGTACCAGTGTTCTACGCTGATGGATTTCGATACGAAGCTCGTCGGCGTGACCAACGACTACAAGCAGACTGCCAACTCGGACGTGGTGGTGATCACCTCGGGTATTCCCCGCAAGCCGGGCATGACCCGCGAGGAGCTGATCGGCACCAACGCCAACATTATGAAAGGCGTGATCGAGAACGTGGTGAAATATTCGCCCCGCGCGATCATCATCGTGGTCGCCAACCCGATGGATACGCTGACTTATCTGGCGCTCAAGGCTTCGGGACTTCCCAAAAACCGGATTATCGGCATGGGTGGCGCCTTGGATTCGGCCCGTTTCAAATGTTACCTGGCGAAAGCCACCGGCGCCAACATCAACAACGTGGACGGCATGGTGATCGGCGGTCATGGCGATACGACGATGATTCCGCTGCTTTCGAAGGCTTCGGTCAATGGCGTGCCCGTGACGCAATTCGCCTCGAAGAAGAAACTTGAAGAGGCTGTCGCCAGCACGATGGTCGGCGGTGCCACGCTGACCAAACTCATCGGCACTTCGGCCTGGTATGCTCCGGGCGCCGCTGCTTCGATGATGGTCGAATCGATCCTGCATGATCAGAAGAAGATCGTCCCCTGCTGCTGCTACCTCGAAGGCGAATACGGCCAGAACGACATCTGTATCGGTGTTCCCGCCGTGATCGGCCGCAAGGGTATCGAGAAGATCGTCAAACTCGACCTCACCAAGGAAGAGGCTGCCAAATTCGAGGCATCGGCCGCTGCGGTCCGCAAGACCAACCAGGTGCTGCACGAGATCAAGGCGTTGTAAGCGTTTGCCGACAACGATAGCAGATCCCCGGTCTTTCGACCGGGGATTTTTCGTGAAAGAGCCTTCCGCCGCACATTTCGTCGGAAGTAAGTCGTATTCTATAAGAAACTTACCCGCATCCGGAAGCGGAAAGTTTCCCGTCTGACCCGTATGAACGGAACATAACAACCGATTTCGCTCCTTGCCGGGCAACAGCGGCCATATTCTTTCGGAACATTGCGACAACGGTCGCTCCCGGAAAAACTTTTCACTTCCCCGGAGTGTCTTTTTTACATACGTCGGAGGACAGTCTTCACCGTCTGCGAAGCACCTGCGTCATGCAGTGTGCGGCACCGTAGCCTTTGCAAAGGTTGTCAAGCCCGACCCAGGTGACCTTCACCCCTCGGTGTTTCAGTTCGGTCCGCAGGGCTTCGGACTGGCCCGCTACCCCGATGATACGGCGCGACCCGACCGTCAGGAAATTACCCGCCAGCCGGTCGGCATCCTCTTCGGAAATGGGGATGATGGCGGCACCGATACGGCTCCTCAACAATTCGACGAATCCGACATCTTCTTCGGTTTTGGTATAGACGCCGTTTGCACCTCGGAGATAAATATCGGCCAGCAACAGATCCGGAGAATCCGGATCGGTGGTCATACGCCGGGCTGTGAGCGTCACCAGATTGCGGTCTATAATGTTGAAATAGGTGTCCAAGTGCATTTCCGCCTGGCTGAACAACCGGTCCTTGACCACGACCAGACGGTTGCAGCCCAGCAAATCGTGCTCCATGAGCTGATCGATGGCCGGTTGCGTGGTGCGCATCCCGCAGCCGATGAAAGCCGTATCGCCGAACGGATAGAAATCCCCGCCTTCGAGATGAGCTCCCTCCCCATCGATGCGGTGTAACGGTTTCATGCCGATTTTTTCGAGGCAGAATTGCAGAATGTCGCATCCTTTCTCCCGCTGCGGGGAGTTCATGCGTCCGATTACGACGCCTTTGGCAGTAGTTATCAATTGGTCCCGCGTATAGAAGAGGTTCATCACGGGGTTTTCCGAATATTCGGCCTTGAGACCCGTGTTGATCTGCGTTTCCGACAGCCGGATGATCGGTTGTCGCAGAATGATACGAACCAAGTCCCGAGGCGATGTCTTGGCGAGAATGGATTGTCGGTACTCCTTCTGCTGCCCGGCTGTTTCCGGAGAGAGGTTCTGGGTGTCGAAGGTGAGAAAACCGGCCGCGAAGCGGCGCAGGTTCTCCAGCTTGGTCCGGTCGGCAGGTTTCCCGTCCGCACCGGTTCCGTCGAGCAGGATCTGACGTACCGTGAGCACTCTCGCCCCGGCCTCCTCGAGCACTCTGCGGTAAGTAGCATGTTCGGCGATGAGTTCGGGAATGTCGATATGTTCCCGGAAAAGAGCCGCAGCCGGATGAAGGGCCCCCAGAAACAGTTCTTCGCCCGGGTCGTGGGTCAGGATGAGTCTGGCCTTGCGGTATTCGCACGTCTGGCCGCAGCGGACGGAGCGTCGCCCGCGCACGATAGATCCAATCAGTGAAGACAGAAACGTCGAGATGGAGATGGAAGATCGGGAGTTAAACATAACGATTCAGGGTTAAATCTGATTATGGGGATCGTATGTCGGTTATTCAACCCACCCCTGTTTCGAGAACAGAACAAAAATCGCAGCAAATACGAATTTTAACGGATGGATCGATATATTAAAAACGAGAAAAACCGTAAAATTGTTTTACGGTTCGTGCAAATCGATGCAATATATTCCTAAAGGCGTTCGGCCGCCATGAGCGAACGGAGCCGCCAGGCAGCTCCGTTCGGTTTATATCCGGAAAATATCATGACTTTCCGAAAGCGATATTTTCAAAAAAGTTCCGTATGCCGTCAATCCGGATGAGCGACAACGATATTCCCTGTCCGGCGAAGCAAGGAGCCGCCGGAGCTTCCGGCAGACCGTCAGAAGCTGATCTTCGCGCCGACGAACCAGCTGCGGGGTAGCGACGGGCCATAGATGTAACCCGAATCGCGGTTGGCCCCCCGGTCGAAGTCTTTCTGGTAGGCGTTGAAGATATTTTGGATGCCGGCATGGAGTTGCAGGGCGATCTCCTTATAGAGAATGACGTCGTACGACACTTTGAGGTTCAGGTCGAAGAAACGGGGTGTCGTGACGGCCCGATCGACGGGCGTGCCCGAACCCGCCATGTGCTGCACGAGCATTTTGCCCGTGTAAGTTCCGGTAATGGCTGCCTGCAAATTGCGTACGGGGGTCAATTCAGCCGTAAGGTAGCCGTAGGTGTTCGGCGTGCGGAACATCTTGCGGGTCGGTGCGACCTCCGGATCTTCGCTCCACTGTTCCGGTTCCTTGTAGCGGCTCTGCTGAAGGGTGATTCCGGCCTGCAGGTCGAACCAGCGGGTGAAGGCGGCCTTGCCTTCGATATTGATGCCCATGACGCGGGCGCCCGAGCCGTTGTAACGCTCCTTGATCGTACTCCCGTCCGTATCCGGATCGGGCAGCGGACGCAAGGCGAAAACGTGGTCGAGCGTCGTGTAAAAACCTTCGACGAGCAAGTTGGTCTGGACTTTTCCGAAACGGTGATAAAGATCTGCCGAGAGGCTGAGGCTGTGCGATCGCTCCTCGCGCAGATCGTCCGCCAGGCGAATGCGTACCCGCTCGCCGCCCACGATGGCGATGTGCATATCCTCGTCGAAGGCCTGCGGAGCACGGAAGCCGCTCGAATAGCTTAGGCGCAGGCTCGCCCCCTCTCCGGGATTGTAGCGCAGGTTGGCACGCGGACTGAAGATTACGTGATCGACGAGGCTGTGCTTATCCAGACGGCCGCCGATAAGCAGCGACCAATGCTCGTTTTTCCACTCGTTTTGCAGGTAGGCGCCGATGATGTGCACCTTTTGCTTCGTTCGATAATCATAGCCGATCGATTCGTCGTCCAGATCGTTGTAGTTATATTCCACGCCCAGGGTCAGGTCGGCGGGAAGGAACCACAACCGGTCGAACGAATGGATGTACTGGGCGCCGGTCGCCACGGTGAGGTCGTGCGTGCGACCGTAGGCGTCGGGATCCTGCTTGGAGCCGTAGTAGCTCTTGCGGGCGATGTGCTGGAACGAAGCATAGACATTCACACGGTTGGAGAAGTCGGCGGACGAGAGGTCGAACGAGAGGCTGCCGCCGTTGATGTTGTGGTCGGTCTGCTCGGCGATCATCGCTTCGTGCGGCGGCAGGTCGAGCCGGTCGCCGCCCCGGCGGTACTCCATGACGGTATTGTACTGGAGCGTAATACGCGAATAAGCGCTGGTCTTGAAGAATGAGCGCAGTCCGAGGGATTGGGATTGCAGTTGCGGAATTTCGGTGAAGCCGTCCCCGTCGTGGTCGTACCCCGAGCGGTGGCGGTTCTGTCCATAGACATAAAGTCCCGCCTTACGGCTGTCGGTGACGAGCGAGGCATTGGCCGAGGTGACGTTGTCGTAACTGCTGCTGTTGCCGATCGCCGTGATCGTGTGACCGACTTCGGCGCTGTTGCGGTCGGGGTCCTTGGTGATGATGTTGATCGTACCGCCGATGGCCGAGGAGCCGAAGAGTGCCGAGCCGCCTCCGCGCATCACCTCGACGCGGTCGATCATGCTGGCCGGAATCTGCTCCAGTCCATAAACGCCCGAAAGGGCCGAAAAGACGGGATGCGAATCGACGAGGATCTGTGAATAGTGTCCGTCGAGCCCGTTGATGCGCACCTGCATGAAACCGCAGTTCTGGCAGTCGTCCTCGACGCGTACGCCGGGCTGGAACCCGAGTCCCTGGGCCAGACAGGCCGAATTGGGGGTGTCGAAAATTTTGCGGTCGAGGACGTTCACCAGGGCCGGGGCCTTGCGACGCGTGGTTTCGCTGCGGCTGGCCGAAACGACTACGTCGTCCATGGTGATTCCGTTTTCCGTGATCTCGAAGTTGAGTTCGAGGGATTGTCCTTTCCTGAGCGATACCTCATGGCGCACAGGATCGTAACCCATCATTCGGGCTTCGACGGTAATCGTGCCCGTCGGCAAGTTCTTCAGGAAATAGTGCCCGCTCGCATCGGTGGCAGTACCGATGGTCGTGCCGGGGATCGTAACAGTAACATACGGCAGATGTTCGCCTGTTTCGCTGTCGATGACATGACCGTAAAGATGAGCGTCGCTTTGAGGTTTCGGGGTCGTTTCGTCTGCAAAAAGTGTATGATAAACCAGGCACATTACGGCCAAGAGGATCAATTTTTTCATATTATAATAATTAAGCGATTATATCTTCAATGTCCCATTATCCGACGGTCGCGGAATCGAGTTCGAGGGCGTTTATTCGCGGCCGGAGGCTGCGTCTGTAATGAAGTCCTCCTAAATCTCCTCCTCGGAATGGACTCGGGGCGCTATGCTCCCAAATGGATACACAATATAATCCTATGTTTTAAGATGTAAAATGGGTCTGTTTTCGCCAGGCAGGGGCAACGGCCCGTAATACGGCCGATGAGAGAGAATACCCTGTGAAAACGATGTTTTGCCGCGCCGCTCGGCACGTGCGGTCGAATAGTCCCGGAAACGAATGGTTCCGGAACGAATTTATCTACCCGATTGCAGGCGGCGCACGGAGCTGCGAGCCCGATATCGCAACGATTGCCGGATCGTAACACTCCGGCCGGAAAAAGGTTTCCAGCAAACGGAACTCACTGTCGAGGACCCAGTCGGTAGAATGGATATACGAGAAGAAATGGAAATGGCAAATCGCACAGTCGTCCACAAGAGCCGGCGACGTGGTATTTGCATCGTTCTCCGTGAGGTAACGATAGTACTCATCGGGATGGGTATGCAGGCTTTTGCCCGCATAGGCCGCGAGCAGGATCAGCAGCAGCGCCCCCGCATTGAATACCCGTATGAGTTTTTGTCCGCTCATTTCAGGTGCAAAAATAATGAAAAAAGGTTACCCGGCAAGGTGCACTCTCCCAAATACCTATATATTGGGATGCTTCTGCAGGGAATCAAATATCAATATCTCGAATCCCAAACATACCCTTTTCCTCGGGTATAAACGGACACAGGCTCCGAATTTATTCGAATGGTCAATATAATATCACAACAGCATCATACCCCAAGTTACTATGACCGGTTTCTTTACTTCCGGCAGTTCCGAGAATACGAATACAAAGTTACCTCTTCATAAGACATCAATCCAATTTTAAAAAACTTAAATTTAACATCCTAAAAAATCATCCGTTTTTTGTTT
>OGFD01001231.1_pt1 | contig 13377 bp, 15 predicted proteins | sample 1570851 | NCBI WGS metagenome assembly OGFD01 (sample SAMEA2582077, study PRJEB24529) | metagenome | biome: Human gut stool | place: China | collected 2011
CTTGCAGGCATTTGACTGTTTTACCCTCTATCAGCTTATTGGAAGTTGGCTGATATTTGGAATCTGTATGTGGATTGGACATTTCACTGGGAGAAAGTGGACGATCCGAATTGTAATCGTTCTTTATGTCCTCTCGGCTGTGTGGATCAAGCTTCCGGCAATTCAAAATATTCCGCTGACGAGTTTTAATCATTTGCTGATTTTACACCACAATTTTGGAGAGCCTGCTCGTCCATGGAGTACAGGATTCACGCTGCTGCTATTCATGCTGACAATTATGTTTTCTGTACGGTTCGCATGGCGGGGGCATTTGCCCCAACTTCGCCTGAAATGTCACGGTATTGCCGCGTACTATTCCTATGAGCTGATGACGAAACGCAATATTCTGATTCTTCTGGCCGTTGTGGTTGGAATTACGCTTTATAAAGGGCTGGGATATGGCGCCGCAGAATCCGACGCAGAATGGATATATTCGCTGTTTGCGGGACACGGAACAGGATATTTTCAGGTGTTCCCATTTCTGGAAATGCTTATTACCAGCGGTGTACCGCTATACCTGCTGGCAGCTTTTGTGGAACATACGGTAAACGGACAATCTATTTTTATTTCTGTGCGTGCAAAAAGCCGTAGACATTTAGTGAAGGGGATCTTATCAGTCAGTACAAAATTTCTCATAATATATGCATTCTTTTGGCTTATGGCTGGCCTTATAGGGGCATCCCTATTCAGCACTGGATTAACAATCGTTTCTTTCAGGCTTATGCTCTATGCGGTTTTAATGAAGTGCCTTGATATATTGGTGCAATATCTGATTGTGCTCGGCATCTACATTGCCACAAGACAAGTTACAATCGGTTTCCTTGTGTTAGTGGCGGGAAATCTGCTCTGTATCCTTCCGGGGAATTGGGTAGCTTATTCGCCCTTTGGCCTTTCCAGCCTGACAAGAATTTCTGTTGTGGAACCGGGAATTGGAATTTCCGCTGTGTCCGCCTTTGGTATAGAGGCCGCTATTTTAACGCTGATGATTGCAGGAATTCTTATGTGGGGCTACAAGAAAATATTGAATTAGGAGGACAGAATATGAGTTCATATATTGAAGTGAAAAATGTATCAAAAAGTTTTAGCGGCAGGGCAATTCTTCAGAATATTTCCCTGCCTGTAGAACAGGGAACAACTGTTGGTTTGGTTGGCGCTAACGGCAGCGGAAAGTCGGTGCTGTTCAAGATTATATGCGGCTTTGAGAAGCCAGATCAGGGCAGCGTATAAAAATGGCTGCGACTTCCCCGAAAGTTTGGGAGTATTTATCAATTCCCCTGGCTTTATCGGTATTTACAATGGTTTTCAAAATCTGAAATTCCTTGCGGACATTCAAGGGAAAATTGGAGAAAAAGAAATCCGACAGGCCATGAGCAAAGTGGGGCTTGACCCTGATAATAAAACGAAAGTAGACAATTATTCTCTTGGCATGAAGCAGAAATTGGGGCTTGCACAGGCGATTATGGAGGGGCAGGATATTCTGATTTTGGATGAGCCTTTTAACGCGCTGGACTACAAAACCTATGAGGATGTAAAGACAATCATCCGTATGCTGAAAGCGGAAGGCAAGACCATTTTTCTGACTTCACACCATTATAAGGATATTGAGCAGTTATGCGATCAGGTGTATTCGCTTGAAGATTGTCAGCTTCTGCCGATTACAGAAGAAATCGCGGCGCGGTATCGAGAAATGGATTAGCCTGCAAAAGTATATTGAACATACCGGTTGCCGCCCTGGGCAGCGTGAAGTCCAAGCTGCTGAAAAGCTTGTCGTAAAACATGGCGGCGCTTTGGGATGTAAACAGCGTCACATCCTGAATGATTTCCTGTCGGTAGATAGCGGTCAGCCCCTTTCTGGTTGGTTTTCTCTCAAGTCAATTTTACCAAAAAGGGGCTCCGCTTTCTATATCAATGGAATGATTTTCGGTTGAAGCCATGTCTGGGAACCATTGCAATTACTACTCTTTTGGAGTTTTACTCATGGCTGCGTCTCTTGAAAGTAGAGATAATCGTATGAAAAAGGCATTCTTTTTGGGGTCTCTGCTTGTAATAGGGATTTTTTCTGCATTGGCTGTGAGAGCGCCATGAACGGCCAACAGATAGCTCAACTCATAACGGCGCAGAAGCGGAAAGTGAAGATAGCTGAACCATTGATGGCATTGAGTGGGAACTAAAAGGCGGAGTATTCACGATAAGAGGCGAAGGCGCTTTAAGGGAAACACCTTGGAGTGAAAACGTTGATTGCATCCAAAAAGTCATTATAGCCGCCGTTGGAGATTCTAATAGTCTCTTTACTCGATACCACAAGCTGCCGGGTATCCTATGCTTTGTGACTTCTGTGTGCAGATGCCCGAGATCATGGCATTCTATCACATGGTCGGCAACTTTAATGTCCTGTTGTGTTTTGCAGTTCCTGATGTGAAAACGCTGGACGCTCTTGTCAGCAGGGTCAGGACCTTCGGAGATTCAAGGACCTCAATCGAATTGCAGACCGTGTTTGAAAAAGTCGATCCGACCAATCGCACAGTAGTGAGTCTATATTCACTCTATTACAACTCAGCAGGGGCGCCGCGCACGGCGTCCCCTGCCTTTGCGCTGCCGGCCTTACCTTGACAATCCTCCGCGTTCACTTTATATTGGTAACAGGCGAAAGCCAAATCTCGCGGCTTTCCGGTGAGGTCCACACCGTAAGTGTGACCTCAGGCGTTCATGGACCCCGTAGGGCATTATGACCACCCTGTACGCAGGAAGTTCCATGAAGGTCGACAGTTTTTGGCGCTGTACCGGCAGCGCGGGTGTGTACCCTTCCGTCGAAAGCGGAAAGGACACAAATGAACGACAACGTCGTTATCGTCTACAATGGTGAGCAAGTATCGGTGCCAAAGGAGGTCGCAGACTTCCTTGAGCAGGATCGAAAACGGGAACAGGCGCAGGAGAAGCAGGACGCAAGGCACCTGAGTAAAAGTGAGTTTGAAACGGTGCTGTCTGCCTCAGATTGTGTCAGGCATCCCGTGGAGGATGCTGTACTTCAGAACTTCCAACCGGGATGTCTACGAAAAACTGTTGATGGTCTTGGAATTGGGGTAAATGTCAAATATAAGGGGCAATAAAGGAGTGTGGGCGTGGCTAAAGCCACACCCACACTCCTTTATATCCTCCTGTATTTGACATTTACCATTTTGTGTGTGGGACTCTCTCTTATGCCAGTTTCTTCACTCTATTTTCTTAAAACAACAGGGTTATAACTTTATAGAGAATGAACAGGAACATGATCACAAAGCCACCGCAACGGCTCACTACACGTCTCCAAGACCGCTGTTCCTGACAGCGGTCCGCATGGATAAGTGCCGCCAGAAAAACTCCGCTGCAGGCCAGCAACACCGCCCATAGAAATGTTGCATTGGGCAGAGCAGTTTCCCATGCCAGCAACAGGACGCAGGGAACAAGAATCAAAATTGAGGCGGCGAATTCTGCCAGCTTTCTAGCGACATAAGCATTCACCTTTTTCCCTCCTTCAGCATTTTCTTGGAAAAGAGATTTCCTGTTGCTTATGAATGCTGTGCGGCAGTCTTCCGCAACAGTTGCCGCCCAGCATCCGTCAGTCCGGCTTTCAATCGTCCTTGGCCGAAGACTCTCACCAGTCCCAGATCGGAGAGATGTTCAGAAATGGCACTCAGTTCCATCATGTAGATGGAATGCTTTCCAGAGATCTCGCTCATCGTGGCATCGTCCTTTTCGATCCAATGCATGAACTGGATTGCCTGACTGTCCACTCCATATACGGCAATGGTCTTCAACTCTGTTTCACTCATATTGGCACAGGCCGCGGCATCGCCTTTTTCCGTCAGGGAAAAATATAGCTGGGCAATCAGCCGCTGTCCCTTTCGCTTGACATAGCCGCTCTTCTCCAGAGAATCCAGCGCATTGTGGATATGGCCAGCCTGTAGCTGATGCTCATTGCAGAAGCGCGTCATACTGGTGATAATAGCGCCGGCATTTGAATATCCACGCTTGATGGTTTTCAGAATCTCCATCTGGGCTTCATTGGGTCCCGTCTTTTCATCCACAGGAACAACGGTATCCTTCTTGGTCAGAAAGCTTACAATCACCAGCGTGAGGAAAGAGGCCGGGAAAATCAGCCAGAGGCTGTTCATCTGCTGGGAGTTGGTGGTTAGGATATCCCAGTACAGTACAATGGCCATAGACACGGCAACAGAGGCAATCGCTCCCTTCTGGTTGCCTACCCGCAATAGCCAGGAGTCCAGATAGTAGACAAACAATGGGGCACCCACTCCTGTGCCGAAAGCGAAGAGATAGCTCAGCCCGCCGCTCCAGAAGATGGCGAAGAATACCGAGGCCATTCCATAGATGATGGTGCCCCACTTCGCCCACTGCAGGAGCTTTTTGGTATCACGAATTTTCAGGAAATACTGCGCCACATCACGGACTAGCTGATTCACGCCAGATACCAGGTAGATGTCGCAGGTGGACATGGTGGCCGCCATCAGGCCGGCCATAATACAGGCCGCCAAAGGAATCGGCAAAATATTCATCAAGGCTCCGAACGCCTGACTGGAATCCGTCAGTCCCGGCAGAAGCTGCCGGGCATAGCAGCCGATAAAAGCTCCGACAACACCGGTAAAGTAGGCGATGATCACAGTCCACATCCAGCCGCGCTTGCAGTTCTTTAGACTGCGAGTACCCGCCGCCCGGGCCCAATACGGAGACTGGTTCAGCAGAGACTGGTGCATCATCAGGAAGGTGATGACAGACGGTGCCACAAATTTGATGACAGGGAGCGTACCGAAAGGAAGGGAGAGGAAAGCATCTGGTAGCGCCACTGCATCAGGCAACCCGTACTTCGCGATCAAAAAGGTCGGCAGGATGATGAACTGGATAATGAATACCCAGGAGAACTGAATCACATCTGTGGCGGTAGCCGCCCAGATGCCGCCGAATACCACGTAGGCCGTGACCGCCACACCTACCAACAGCATCGCGATTTTGGGGTCAATGCCCAGCGCACCGCCGATGGTCTCGCCGCATCCCACATACTGCCAGCCCAGAATGGCTAGGGAGGCAAAAAGGATTACAATGGTGATGGCCATGCGGCCGCCCTTTCCGTAGCGGTATTCAAACCACTCGGTGGGCGTCAGGGCGCCGGATGTCCGCCAGAAGCCGGCCCAGCACAGCCAAGCCACCAGAGCTCCTGTGCCCCAGCCCAAGTAGAACCACATGCCGCCCATACCGAACATATAGCCGTACATGATAATGGAGGGCAGATAACCGCCAGAGATCAGAATGGAACCGTTGCCGATGGCTGTCATGAAGGCCGTAAACTCCCGGCCGCCAACCATGAATTCCGTCTCATCCTTGGTGGTCTTTTTTCCGATGATCCAGCTCAGTAGCATCATTGCGCATACGTAGACCACAGTAATTAGGATCATCCACATTTGTGAAGTCATACAGATACCTCCTTACGTATGAACATTTCACCAGCATTGGCATTATCCAAAGTATTTCTTGTTGACGCACCACATGTCGTGTCCAGTGAGGAACCACTTAGGCTCTTCCCGCTCCGCCAGCATCATAATCTTGTTGAAGCTGTCATAGCAGGCATAGTGGTCATAGATAACGCTGTTGAGGATAAAGGGTCCCCAGTTCTCAGGTGCAGGTGTGATATCCACAATTTCGCCGCCAATGACCTCCATCTTATCCATCTGCGGGAAGAGAGACTGGGCAATATGGGGCATATCGCCGGTAATCACATACTTGCCCTCTGCAGTCTGGACCTGAATGGCCATACCGCCTAGGGAGTGACCGGGAACCTTGAACAGGCGGATTCCGTTTCCCATGTCAAAATCGCCATCAATCATGCGTACATTCTTGATCTGTGCAAGGTCGCCTGGCGTGCGCGGGTCATAATCTCTTCGAATCTTCTGTGTGGGCAGGGGGTGAAGCATATTGTAATACTCATCCCTCTGAAACAGGTGCTGTGAATTGGGAAACAGCAGCATGCCGCCTGCATGATCGTTGTGGAGGTGGGTATACATGACAATCTCAATATCGTCGGGTGTCAGACCTTCTCCTTTCAGCGCATCCAAAACAAATTGATTGCCGCCCTCCGCCGGACTGTCCGCCCAAGCTTTGCCATCGACAATGTTGTCCTGATGAACACCAGTATCCACAAGAATATTTCTACCATCCTTTTGCAGGAGATACCCACTATAGACAAAGGGATATCTCGTTTGGTCAAGCCCACCATCAAATAAGGACTTATAGCAGGACAGCGTACCATAGTGCAGGCAGGTGATTTTCCAGTTGTTGTTCGCCATATTTTCCATCCTTTCTACTCCAAATGTGAGCCGGTGTTTCATTCACTCCGGCATATGCCATTGCCGGACGCCCTCAAAATAGGGAGCCTGCTTCCGGTATCGGAAGTCATCCTCGTCCTTTTCAGACCAATCATAGAGTCCTTGGCCCGCCTTTTGCCCCGTGCGCCCGGAGGCAATCCCCACCAGAGTGGTCTTTTGGATACTTTTTGTGTCGCAGAGATCTGGATACACATTCAGTGCAATGGCCCTTTCCAACTCAAAGCCAACCGCATCGTAATATTCCAAAAGCCCTATAGAAGCGTACCGCATTCCAACTGCATACTTAATTGCCCGATCAATGTCCGCCGCAGTGGTGATCCCCTGCTCAATCAAATAAATCGACTCGCGGAACAATGCCTGGGCAAAACGATTTACTAAAAATCCTGGGACACTGCGATTCAGCATGACCACTTGTCGATTCAGGTCCTTCAGCAGCGTACAGACCTGATTCAGAGTTTCCTCTGATGTCTCTGTATGCCGGACAACTTCCACCAGGGGAAGCATGTGGACGGGTTGGAATGGATGCGCAATCAGGAATCTTGCGGGATTTTCAATTTTTTCTGCCAGGATTGCAGCATCAATGGAAGATGTTGTGGATACCACAATGATATCTCTGCCGCAGACCTCGGTAATGATGCTATACACACGCTGCTTAATGTTCACATCTTCTGAAACCGCTTCAAAAACAATGTCACAGTCTCTAAGGGCTGAGACATCATTGGTGATCGTCACCAGGTCCATCGCAGCACGCCGATTGGCCGCAGTCGCCAATTTCTGGGCTATAAGGTTATTCCAGTTTTGCAGCATGGTGTTTCTGCAGCGGGATAGTCCCTCCTCTGAATGTCCAATTACAACGGTGGAATATCCATTGCCAGATGTCAGCGTCGCTTGGCACGCGCCGATCGTTCCTGCCCCATAAATTGCAATTTTTTTCCCCATAGAACGCCTCCTCTCGTTTTGAAACAGCATTGTCAGGGCCTTGACGCCTTACTACCTAAGCAAAAACTATGCCAAGAATGGAAAATACAAAAATTCTCCATTCTTGGCATAGTGTGTTGTAAAACTGTACAACTCCCCTGTTTGCTGAGTCTTTAAAGAAGTTGATACTTATGAAGTTTTTTATACAGGATTGTGCGGGAAATTCCCAAATTTTGTGCTACCAAGGTCTTATTACCGTGAAACTCCTGTAAAACTTGCATCAGGATATCCTTTTCCAGCTCATCCGTCCGTTGGCGCAGCAAGCGCGGCGGCGCGGCAGAGTTTAATGTTTTTGTTTCATATGCGTGATGTTTAAAATAGTCCGAAAAATACTTCCACTCCAGCGTCTCAAACCAGGCAAGATTCATGGCCCGTTCTAAAACATTCTGCAGTTCACGGACATTTCCCGGCCAGTCATATTCCATCAGACGCTGAACGGCTTCCTGAGAGATTCCCGGGATTTGGAGGTTCAGCCGGAAATTCAACTGCTTCATCAGCCAATCGATCAGCAAAGGAATATCCTCGCTTCGCTCTCTCAATGGCGGAACATGAATGCATACCACATTCAGTCGGAAATAGAGATCACTGCGAAATTTTTCTTCCATCACAAGCTTTTCAAGAGGCGTGTTTGTCGATGAAATAATCCGCGTGTCAATGGGGATTGTGGCAGAAGATCCCACACGCTCAATCTCCCGCTCCTGCAATACCCGGAGGAGTTTCGGCTGCAGGGCAAGCGGCATCTGATTAATCTCGTCCAAAAAGAGGCTGCCGCCATTTGCCATCTCAAATTTTCCAATCCTGCCTCCCCTGCTGGCCCCCGTAAAGGCTCCCTCCACATAACCAAAGAATTCTGATTCCAGAAGTTCAGCGGGGATCGCTGCACAGTTCACTTTGATCAGGCGATTCTTACATCTGGGACTGAGTTCATGAATGGCATGCGCTACCAGCTCCTTGCCGCTGCCAGTTTCTCCATCAATCAAAACCGTGGAAGAGGACCGCGCTGCACAGACAATTTCGTGCTTCATTTTCAGAATCTCCGGGCTGTTTCCGACAATCCGATCCAAGGGATCTACGGTATTTTGCTGAAAGGACTGAAGCAGTTGCATCTGGCGATTCAGTTCTTCCAGCAGTGAAACGACATGAGAGGGAACCGCCATGGAAACATCCTCATTCTTTCGAATCATATAGACGAGACAACCCTCCAACTTGTTTTCGTGAAACAGCGGTGTGTAGGAGCAATAGACCGGTACCTCCTCCCCAGTTTGACTGTTCAGGAGAATCGCATCCCCAGACACAAATTTTTGAGTCTTTAATACCTCATCCACGCGGGAAAGCCGAACAACATCCCGGACATATCGGCCCTTTACCTGCTCAAATGTATACCCGGTAAGTGATGACCATCGCTGGTTGACATAGGCATACCGTCCCTCTGCATCCGCGACAATGAGTCCCTCCAGTTCATCGGCAATTCTTTGCATCAATGCTTTTGTTGAAATTTCATGTAGACTCTGGACCATCAAGGGAATTTCTCCTCCTTTCGATTTCCGTTATTTTAACGAAAATTCACACAGCTCCCCGGTTCTGTTTTGGAAGAATTATTGTAAGCCAATTTTAACACAAGTTGTAAACACTGTAAATAAATACTTACAATTATGTAAAATTGTTACAGTACCTAAAAAATTCTCCCAAAAATAAAAAGCTGGAAAGTAAAAATTGCTGCACTGGTACTGCTTACGCTGTGGCAACATGGCTATCTATCATATAATCTCTCTGGCTTTTCAAAATACTTAGCCATCCGTTTCTGCCGTATTCTCAGGAACGGCCTGCCGCTAATCAGATAACCATAGGGTGTTCCTATATTCATTTCTAAAATTCTTCCCCCTTCTCTCCACCGTTTTCATTGATTCTTTGCTAAGTATAACATCGGCACAGTCGGAGGTTTCCTTTTACAGTCATAGTCACCGGCTAAGCCGATGGCTTGAGTAGGCCCTATGAAGGCCTATTACCGGCAAGCGTCTCAAGGCGCACTGAAATTTATTTTGCTTGCATCACTTGCCTTACAGCCTGTAAACGGGTAATCATCGTTCTAATAGTAGCTTTCTATTATTGGAAGTCTCATGCCAGCGGCTCACTTCGCTCGATGCTTGAAGCTAAAGCTCCTCTCTCGATTGACAACTTTGATGCCTGCGACTACATCTTCCTGAATCACGCGCACCCGGACCACTACCTGAACATCAAGGAGTTTGTGGACAAATTCCACCCCCCGATCTCTGTGGACAGCCTGTATGCGGCGGAACTCTCCCGCACCATAGGCATTGAGCTGGCATACATTTTCCCGGTGGACCGGACACAACTACCGCTTCCCGGACTTCCGCCTAGATGTCTACTACGGGAGCCACAACGCGCTGACAGGGATCGGCTTCGACAACTATACCTTCACGGAAAAGCTGTTTGGCATCAAGGGCACGGAGGCGCTGGATCAATACGGCAGCCTGTTCAACACGAATTTCATGTTGACCCTGCCCAATGGCTACAAGGTCGGCTCTGTCGCCGGAATCGACAATCTGAACCAAGCGGAGGCGTGGCGGAACAATCAGCCAAATCTCCTGCTGCACCAGCGTATGGTGTACACAAAGCCGGAGGACTATGCCCAAGAAGTGATCGATCTGGGCGGGCAGATGGGGATTGTGGAGGCGTGAGGTGCCTCTGCAAGAAGGCGGGAGCGATGCTCCCGCCTTTTCAAAACTGTCTGTCCTTATTTCTGCCACTTATCAGATTTTGATATGCGATACAAAGAAAAAGCATTGGTTGCAAGCCCACTTGCGATACGCTGATCAAGCAGAATGACGGCACCTTCTTCGACTGGCCGGTATTCTGCCTTTAGCTCCGTGAACTAAACGTACTGAAAGTTACGGTGTAGGCTATCAAGAATATTTTGTCTAAATTTTGATTTCAAGATTGTTAGAAATGCAGAAAACGAATAAGCTCCTACAGGATTTTCGGAGGCCCGGCAGTTACCTTGCCGGGTCTCGCTGTATCCTCGGAAGTAAGGAGCGATAAGTGGGAGTGAGATCATTGGGACCCTCGGAACAGAGACAAGCGATATGGGGCTACTTATGCGGCGCACGGTTTGGTACAACGAAACAACTGGCAAATCGATTTGGAGTTTGTGAGCGGACGATTCGAAGCGCCCTGGTCATGTTATCCTGTACATATCCCATCGAGACTTCCTTTGGTCTCTATGGAGGAATTCGCGTCTCAGATTGGCACCACCCAGCTCAAACGCAACTGTCGGCAGCTCAAATATCGCCTTTGCTAAGAGTCCGAATGGATCTGGATGGTGAGGATTTGAAAGTGATGAACTCTATCCTCATCCAATTTGCTTTTCCTGGAAGTTACTAAAATGAGTCCTGCTTCCCGCGAAAAAGCACTACAGCTAGAATGAAAATTTCAAAAAGAGCCGGGACAAATATACCAGAAGTGAAGGATGCCAGAGAGACCCACTCCGTGGATGAGTTCCTGCGTTTGATCCATCCAAATGTTGTCTGTGAGGCTTCGAAAAGGGATGCTGATTGAAAAAATTTCGAGACCCGGCAAAAAGGCTGCCGGGTCAGCTGATAGACTGAAAGCACAAACATTGGATCGAGATCTACTGGCAGGAGGTGCGTATGAAAGAGTCCCATTACAAAAGCTATGATGATCTGCCTCTGTTTCTCAATGCAAAAACAGTGGCAAAGGTTCTGGGCGTGTCACCATCTAGCGGTTACGAGTTGCTGCACGACCCGGGCTTCCCGGTGATGCGCGTCGGGAACCGGATGGTGGTGCCCAAGGAGCAGTTCATACAGTGGGTGAGCGATCACACAGGAGGTGGAACATGAAGTATAGAAATTACCGAGACGTTTTCTTTCTGCCCAACGAGTTGTTTCAGCTGGGACTGGACTATGGAGAACTGGCGGTCTGCAGTTTCCTGAAACGGTGCAAAAATCGAAAGACACATCAGTGCTGGCACAGCATCAAAACGATTGGCCATGCGGTAGGCATGAGTGAGAACACGGTGCGCAAGTGCATCCGCCGACTGGAGGAGCGGTAGCTTATCTCCACCGAGCCTACCGAGGTCACCACCAAAGCCAGTGGTCGGCACAGCGGAAATTTTCTGTTCACCCTCCGGCCAATTCAGGATGTGATCGCCGAATCCTACGCCTGACAGCTGGAGAGGGTAGAATTGGCTGCAGAGCGGCAACGGGTCGCCAAGTCCTTCCAGGAGCTGGAGACTCCAGCGTGACCGCCTGTGAGCCGCTGTGTGCCCCGTTTGCGTGAGCTCTTGCCCCTCCCAGTGGCTTCGGACGGATTTGGCCCGTTTTGGGGGTTTTACGAGGGACGAAAAAAGGAACAGGATAAACGTCGGGGTCACCGATGGTGCCTCCAGCCAGTCACATCTGCCCGCAGTGCGGGCAGTTACAGGAATTTTCCGGATGACCGAAAGTGGGGTCAAAACAGCCAGCGGGAATCACGTTTGCGGTCACTATCCCAGAACACCTACTGTCACAACAAAAAACAGGGAGCACGCCCTGGAAAAGAGCCGCTTTTGAGCAGAAAAGAGAAGTTTTCCCTGTACCTGACGCTGGAGAAAAAAGCAATTCCGGAACGCCGGTATCAGGAGGACGGGGGCCGCAGCCTCACCGCCTTCATCGAGAATGCCGTAGATTTCTATCTTGACTATCTCAGCGCCAATAATGCTGGTCTATTCCTCCCCGCCTCCGTCAAGTCCTGCCTGGATGGACGCTGGGACAGCTGGAAGATCGCCTGTCTTCCCTGCCTTCAAACAGGCAGTGGAGCAGGACATGGTGGCTGGCATCCTCGCTGACATCTACCAGTTCAGCGAGGAGGATCTCCGCCGTTGCCGTGCGCAGAGCGTCATCAATGTGAAGAAGGCCAATGGCCGCGTCTCGTTGGAACAGCGGGCGCGGGAGTTCTGGGAGTAGGACGATGAGTGGCAGGATTGATCGTGAAAAGCCCCTACCTGAAGTGTGGCGAGGATCATTCCGTCAGTGGATACCCCACCTCCATCGGGACCAGGGAGCGGGTGGAGCTGCTCCCAGATGACCGTCCGCCAACCAGAAAGCAGGAGCAGTTCATCACGAAACTGGTGAAATATTTTCCGAATGTCAAAGAGCTGAATGAATTCTCCGGCTACGAAACCAAGCCTACCAAGGCCAATGCCTCCTCGCTCATCACTAGGGCGCTGGAGGAAAACTGGTCAGCACTACAGAAAACAGAGGGCTACATGAAGTTCATCGCCACTCGTCCCAGGGCGGAGCGGCTGGGGGGCATGGTCTGTTTAGTGATGAGGACGGCGTGGACTTGGCAAAGGCCATGGAAGAACTGGACCACTACACTGGAAAGGTATGGACGCACATCCTCTCCCTGAAACGGAAGGATGCAACACGGCTGGACTGCGACAATGCTAAAGTGTGGATGAATCTGCTCCGGACAAACCACAACGACATCGCCGCCATGAACATTCCGCCGAATCACTTCCGATGGTACGCCGCTTCCATGATGAGGTGAAGCACCCCCACGTACACATGATGGCGTGGTCGGCGGTACCCGGTGAGGCCTATCTCACCAGAGAGGGCATCCGCAAGATCAAGTCCACGCTCACCAACCAGATCTTCCGTCAGGAGATGCTCCACACCTACGAGCAGAAATCTCAGTCGCAGGATGAAGTGGTGCGGGAAGCTCGGCAGACCATCCGAAAACTCCCCCAGGAGATGGCTCGGACTATCTGTACTCGCCCTGAGATCGAGCAGAAGATGGCGCAGTTGGCTGAACAACTGGAAACGGTTAAGGGAAAGAAGTCCTACGGCTATCTCTCCAAGCCGGTGAAGAAAACCGTGGATGAGGTGGTGGACAAGCTGGAGGAACTGCAGGTAGTTCGTGCGTGCTATGACCAGTGGTGCAGGCTCCAGGGTGAGGTGGAAAGCTGCTA
>OGFD01001246.1_pt1 | contig 13242 bp, 10 predicted proteins | sample 1570851 | NCBI WGS metagenome assembly OGFD01 (sample SAMEA2582077, study PRJEB24529) | metagenome | biome: Human gut stool | place: China | collected 2011
CGGTCAATAACTCGTTGCGATAGCCAAACAATCCGCGCGACGGAATGAGGTAGCTGAGCTTGACGCGGCTGCCGATCGGGGTCATCTCGACAAATTCGCCCTTGCGAGCGCCGAGCTTTTCCATGACAGCGCCCATGTAGTCGGACGGAACGTCGATAACAACGCGCTCGATAGGCTCGCACGTTGCGCCGTCTATCTCCTTATACAGCACGCGCGGAGGCGAGACCTGGAACTCATAACCCTCGCGGCGCATGGTTTCTATGAGTATGCTCAGGCTCATTTCGCCGCGGCCTGCAACGTTAAAGGAATCGGTTGCGCCGTCAACATCGGTCACTCGCAGGGATACGTCCTTGAGCGTTTCGCGGATAAGTCTGTCGTGGATCTGGCGCGAGGTGACAAACTTGCCCTCGCGGCCGGCAAAGGGACTGTCGTTTACCGAGAAGGTCATTTCCAGCGTGGGAGCCGAGATCTTGACAAACGGCAGAGGCTCGGCAAAGCCCTTCGCGCAGATGGTATCGCCGATGGTGACGTCGCCGATACCGCTCATTGCAATAATATTGCCGGCTGCAGCCTCCGTAACGGGGACCTTGTTCAGGCCGTCAAACTCATAAAGCGACACGGCCTTGGCCTTCATCGGCGCAGCGTCGGGATTGTGATAGTTGCAGACCTCGATCTCCTGATTCTGCTTTATTATGCCGCGCTCGATGCGGCCGATGGCAATGCGACCGACATATTCGTTATAATCTATACTGGAAACGAGCATCTGGAACGGGCTGTCCAGATCCTGCTCGGGCTCGGGGATATACTCCAATATGGTATCAAACAGGGGCTTGAGGTCTGTGCCCGGAACATCGGGAGAGTAGCTTGCGGTGCCCTGGCGGCCGGAGCAGAACAGCATCGGGGAGTCGAGCTGCTCGTCGGTCGCGTCAAGATCCATAAGAAGCTCAAGCACCTCGTCGATGACCTCGTGGATGCGTTGGTCGGGGCGGTCGATCTTGTTGACGACAACAATGACTCTGTGGCCAAGCTCGAGTGCGCGCGACAGGACAAATCTCGTCTGCGGCATCGGGCCCTCGGCCGCGTCAACAAGCAGGATAACGCCGTTTACCATCTTTAGTATACGCTCGACCTCGCCGCCGAAGTCCGCGTGTCCCGGCGTGTCAACTATGTTTATTTTCGTATCGCCGTACTGCACGGCGGTGTTCTTTGCCATTATTGTGATTCCGCGCTCGCGCTCAAGGTCGTTCGAGTCCATGACTCGCTCAACTATCTCCTGATTTTCGCGGTAAACACCGCTCTGCTTGAGCATCTCATCGACAAGCGTTGTCTTGCCGTGGTCAACGTGCGCAATTATCGCAATATTTCTGAGTTTCTGCATTTAAACCCAACTCCTAATCAAAATTCAACACAAAAATGTATTTTACCACGCAAGTTCCCATATTACAAGTGCTTTTAGTGGCGAATTAAGACTGTACCGATACATTTTTTGCGATATCCCGGTTCGGAACTGCGGTGGAAACCGTTGATGCTGCGCGTTTTTTTAGATGCGAATTAAGTCTGTACCGATACGGTTATCTCTGGTTGCCCGGTTCGAGACTGCGGATAAAACCGTGCGTGCCTCGCGCTATATGAGTGCATTGCTGAATTTTGCAGCGCACTCCATTGTCTTCCCCTTGCGGAGCTTGAGGGGAAGATGCCGCTTGCGGCAGATGAGGTGTTATTATATCCGCGCCGTAGGCGCTACATTGTTGCTATATGTAACGGTTTTGCCGGCACCAAAATCCATAGCTGTAGGGAACGGATTTATCCGTTCCGTTTTTTTAGTGGCGCTTTAGCGCACTGCTGAGTTTTGCACCGCACCTTGTAGGGAACAGGCTTTATCGCATGTTCGGCAGCTGCATTTTTACTCAACTTTTATTTAACGGCAGTTTCGGACTTTATAGAAAAAGCGTACCGTTGTTAACGAAGAGATAAATCGTCCGCAAAAAGCGGAACAGGCATTATTGAGGCGGCTGATGCCGCAATTTGAATTACACCTCATCTGCCGCAAGCGGCATCTTCCCCTCAAGGGGAAGACAATGGGGCACAGCGGCAAATTCCTATGTCGCGCTGATGTGGCGCGAGAGTTTCCCGGTTTACTCCGCAGTTCCGAACCGGGCAAAAAACTCAGCACCGCACTGATGTTGCGCGAGGCAACTATGGTTTCCTCCGCACCTTCGATACCGGGTTCACGCAATATGCGTATTCGTAGATGCGCTAAAGCGCCTCTAAAAAATGTTGGTGGTGGAGAGGAAGGCGGCGACGTTTGTGACCTTGCCGTGCTCGAAGGTAAGCTCGATGCTCACTCTGCCCTTTTCCGCGCGGCAGGAGTTAAAGCCGCCGTCGGCCATCTTGTATCGCGCATCGAGCAGCGACGTTTTTGCGTCAAGCTCATCGTCGCCGACGCGGATGCCGAGAACGGAGTAAGACTTCTCGGCCGAGGAAAAGCCGACCACGCCGTAACCGCCAAGCCCGGAATCAGGGTACTTGCCGAGGTAATAGCGCGTGTCGGTACCGGCCTGCATTATGCCCTCACCGCGCTCGTCGGAGAACCATTCGAAGCCGTCAGCGTCATACTGCTTTGCGTCGTCTGCGCTGCGGATGTAGTCGATCGAGCCGCCCAGCCGCCAATCGGTGAGCGAGCGCGTGTTGAACTGGGCAAGCTCAAACGTTCCGAACCATGTGAACGCGGCGCTCAGCAAAACCGCGGCCGCAAGCAGGATTATTATTGCAAGCTTTAGTGTTTTTTTGGATATCCTTTTATAAAACGGCATGTAAAATGCTCCTTTGAATCGTTGTAGATCGATCTGACGTTTCTGACTAAAATATCATAACATTTAATGATGAAAAGTCAATAACGGACACTTACTCGAAAAATTAATATTTTGTAAAGAACAAGATTGTCAATAATGCACTAAATAATTTGCGGATTTTGTGTTAAAACGTCAAATGTTAAGGTGTGGCAAAATTCATGCTTCAAGTCAGGTGTGCGGCTGTGCTATAATAATTTACATCGGCACAACCGAAAATTTATATCAGGAGGAGCAATATGAAAAACACCAAGAAACTCCTTTCTCTGCTTCTGGTCATCGCCATGATATTCGCTCTGGCGGTTCCGGCATTCGCAGAAGGGGAGACCCCATCTATGGCAGGCAAAACCGTTATTGTACACTCGAACGACGTTCACGGTGCAATAGCCGGCTATGCAAACATTGCTGCACTTGCGGCGGAGTATGAAAGCCAGGGCGCCAAGGTAATAGTTGCCGACGCAGGCGACTTCAGTCAGGGCAAGGTCGAGGTCAGCTCGAACAAGGGCCTGAACGCGGTCAAGATGATGAACGCGGCCGGCTACGACATCGCAACCCTCGGCAACCACGAGTTCGACTACGGCTATGCTCAGCTCAAGGAAAACCTCAAGGAAGCGACATTCAGCACCATCTGCTGCAACATCCTCGACGAAAACGGCAAGCCCGCATTCGAAGGCAGCAAGGTATTCGACATTGACGGCCTGAAGGTCGGCTTCATCGGCGTCAACACGCCCGAAAGCCAGACCAAGGCAAACCCGGCGCTCATAAAGGGCCTGACCTGGCTCGCAGGCGCCGACATGGTCAAGGCAGTTCAGGCCGAGGCCGATAAGCTTAAGGCCGACGGCACCGACGTTATCGTTGTCCTGTCTCACTTGGGCGTTGATTCCGAAAGCGAGCCCAACCGCTCGACCGACCTGTGGGCAGGACTCACCGGCGTTGACTTCATCATCGACGGCCACTCTCACAGCGTTATGGAAAAGGGCGATAATAACGAGCCCATCCAGTCCACCGGCACCGCATTTGAAAACGTCGGCGTTATCGTTATCGACAATGCCACCAAGAAGATCGAAAAGAACATGCTCGTCAAAGTGACCGAAGACTCTGCAAAGGACGAGGCAGTCGCAAAGGCAGCTCAGGACATCACCGACGCTATCAACGCCGAGTACGGCGCGGTCTTCGCAAAGAGCGAGGTCGAGCTTAACGGCGACAGAAGCTACAGCAGCAAGACCGACCTCTACGGCAACCGCGACGGCGAGACTAACCTCGGCGACCTCATCACCGACTCCATGGTATGGTCGGTCAAAAAGACCGGCGGCGTGACGGTTGACGAGAAGAACATCGTTGCAGTCACAAACGGCGGCGGCATCCGCGCGGCGATCAAGGCCGGCGACGTCACCAAGAAGGACGTAAACACCGTTCTGCCCTTCGGCAACACCATCGCAGTCGTCTATGTTACCGGCGCAGAGCTGCTCGAGGCTCTCGAGGCTTCGACCTACTGCTCGCCCGACAGTGCGATCGGCGGCTTCCCCCAGGTTTCCGGAATAAACTACACCGTCGATGCATCCAAGGCATATGACGCAAACGACACTACCTATCCCGGCTCGACCTACTACGGTCCCAAGACCATAAACCGCGTTACCATCGACAGCATAAACGGCCAGGCGTTTGACGCAAAGGCAACCTATGCGGTCATCACCAACAACTTCCTCGCAGCCGGCGGCGATACCTACTATGCATTCGCCTCCGCAAGCGCTCAGTTCGACACCGGCATTCCTCTTGACGAGGCACTGATGGACTACATCACCACCGAACTCAAGGGCGTCATCGGCGAGCAGTACAAGGCTCCGCAGGGCCGCGTCAGCTACACCGAGCCGTTTGCCGACGTCACTGCAGGCGTATACCACGACGCTATCATGTGGGCATACAAGAGCAAGATCACGACCGGCGTTACCGAAACCACCTTCGCTCCCAAGGACAGCTGCACCCGCGCTCAGATAGTCACCTTCCTGTATCGTGCGGCAGGCTCGCCCGAGGTCGCCGAGAACGTTACCAATCCCTTCACCGACGTCAGCAAGGACAGCGTTTACTACAACGCTATCATGTGGGCTGTCGAGAAGAAGATCACGACCGGCGTGACCGAAACCACCTTTGAGCCCAATTCCCCCTGCACCCGTGCTCAGATAGTCACCTTCCTGTACCGCGCGGCAGGCTCGCCCGAGCTTGCAAAGGATGCGGCAAATCCGTTTAGCGACGTGTCCGACAGCAGCGTTTACTACAACGCCATCCTGTGGGCGGTCGAAAAGAAGATCACGACCGGCGTGACCGAAACGACCTTCGTTCCCAACGACACCTGCACCCGTGCACAGGCCGTCACCTTCCTGTTCCGCGCAAAGTAATTTAGCGCCCGGCAGAAGCTGAGGCTTATAATTAAATATGTAGCACCCGAAGCCGCAAGGCCTCGGGTGCTTTTTTGCCGAGCAAAACTTTCGCGCGAAAAAATATATAAATTTTCGCACGAATTTTTTAATAAAAGCCTTGACAAGAATAAAAAACAGTGCTATATTAGCACTCGAAGGCTAAGAGTGCCAACAGACAAGAGGATTGAGTGCTAAATGAGTATAAGCGAAAGAAAAAAGAAAATACTCGGCGCACTGGTCGATGAATACATCAAAACTGCCGAGCCTGTCGGCAGCAAAGCCATTGCGAGCATCTCCGGTCTCGGATGCAGCAGCGCCACGATACGAAACGAGCTTGCGGAGCTCACGGCGCTGGGCTATCTTGAACAGCCGCACACCTCCGCCGGACGCATCCCGACCCCCGCAGGGTACAGGATGTATGTCAACGAGCTTATGGAAAAGCAGAAGCTTTCCCTTGAGGAGGCTGAGGATATAAACCGGCGCCTGAACGAAAAGCTCACTCAGCTTGATGAGCAGATGCGCGACGTCGGAAAGCTTGCATCGCAGCTGACCGATTATCCGGCTCTTGCACTTGCGGCCTACGCTCCGGCGACGATAAAGCGCTTTGATCTTATCTATATTGATGCCAACACATTCATAATCGTTGTGATGCTGAGCAACAATACGGTTAAGAACAAGCTCGTAAATCTCCCGGTTTCGGTCGATCAGCAGATGATACAGAAGCTTGCAACGCTGTTTAACGCAAACTTCACCGGCATCTCGAGCGACAAGATAACGCCGCTGCTGATATCTTCAACAGAGCGCGCCGCCGGCGACACGATGGGTCTTGCGGCGGTCATAGCGTCGTTTACGATGGAAACGCTCGAAAGCCAGCAGGGTGTCGAGGCCTATATCACCGGCGAGAACAGGCTGCTCAGCCAGCCCGAGTTCCGCGACCCGGACAAGGCGCATAAGCTGATGAATTACCTTTCCGACGGCGGCCATATAATTGCCGACGCGGAAAACGGTCTGTTCGATGATAATTCCGAGGTGCGAGTACTCATAGGCCCGGAGAATATCGCCGAGGAGCTTAAGGATTCAAGCGTTGTTATAGCAAGCTATGACATGGGCGATAATACGAAGGGGCTGATCGGAGTTGTCGGGCCGACGAGAATGGATTATTCTGCGGTTGCCGCAAAGCTGAGCTTTTTGGCTGCCGGACTTTCCAAGCGCCTCGGCGCGGGCTCCGCACCGCCGTCGGGCATGCATAATAAGCTTATAATCAAGGGAGATGACATAATAGATGAGCAGTAACAAAGATAAAAAAGAGCAGGAGCCTCAGACCGAAGAAATAAAGGAGGAAAAGGTCGAGACCGCTGCCGAAGAGATAAAGGAAGAGGCAAAAACCGAATCCAAGGAAGAAAAAACGGAAAAGAAGCATAAGAAAGAGTCCAAAAAAGAGGCCGAGATAAAGGAAACGGCCGAAAAGCTCATTCAGGCGGAAAAGGAAAAGTACCTCAGGCTATGCGCCGAGTACGATAACTTCCGCAAGCGCAGCCAGAAAGAGCGCGACGGCCTGTACGCCGATATAAAGGCGGACACGCTGCTCAAATTCCTTCCCGTCTACGACAATCTGGAAAGAGCGCTCTCCACGCCGACGTCAGACGAAGCGTACCGCAAGGGCGTGGAAATGACGATGGTGCAGTTTAACCAGACGCTCGAAAAGCTCGGTATAACCGAGATCCCGGCGCTCGGCGAAAAGTTTGATCCGAATGTTCACAACGCGGTCATGCACGTTGAGGACGAGTCCCTCGGAGAAAACGAAGTCGTCGAGGTGTTCCAAAAGGGCTTCAAGCTCAATGACAAGGTGATCCGTTTCGCTATGGTAAAAGTAGCGAACTGATTATAAATTGATTTAGTATATTATTGACTTTCAAATAGGAGGATTTACATTATGGGTAAGATTATAGGTATTGACCTCGGTACAACTAACAGCTGCGTATCCGTTATGGAAGGCGGCGAGGCTGTCGTTATCGCAAACGCAGAGGGTGCTCGCACCACTCCGTCGGTCGTTGCATTCACCAAGACCGGTGAGAGAATGGTAGGTCAGGTCGCAAAGCGCCAGGCCATTACAAACCCCGACAGAACCATTTCGTCCATCAAGCGTGAAATGGGCACAGCATACAAGGTCACCATTGATAATAAATCATACACTCCGCAGGAGATCTCCGCAATGATCCTTCAGAAGCTGAAGGCAGACGCGGAGAGCTATCTCGGCCAGCCCGTAACCGAGGCTGTCATCACCGTTCCTGCATACTTCACCGACGCACAGCGTCAGGCGACCAAGGACGCAGGCCGCATCGCAGGTCTGGATGTAAAGCGTATCATCAACGAGCCTACCGCAGCGGCTCTGGCATACGGCCTTGATAAGGAAAGCGATCAGAAGATCATGGTCTACGACCTCGGCGGCGGCACCTTCGATGTCTCCGTGCTGGAGATCGGCGACGGCGTTATCGAGGTTCTCGCAACCGCCGGCAACAACCGCCTGGGCGGCGACGACTTCGACGCATGCATCACCAAGTACCTCGTTGACGAGTTCAAGAAGGCAGAGGGCATCGACCTGTCCGGCGATAAGGTCGCAATGCAGCGTCTGCGCGAGGCTGCCGAGAAGGCGAAGATCGAGCTGTCCGGCGTTACCACCTCGAACATTAATCTGCCTTACATCACCGCAGATGCAACCGGCCCGAAGCACCTCGACGTAACTCTGTCGCGTGCAAAGTTCAATGAGCTGACTCATCACCTCGTTGAAAAGACCATGGGCCCTGTAAAGCAGGCACTGTCCGACTCCGGACTGTCCGCTTCCGATATCTCCAAGGTCCTGATGGTCGGCGGCTCCAGCCGTATCCCGGCAGTTCAGGAGATGGTAAAGCAGCTGACCGGCAAGGAAGGCTTCAAGGGCATCAACCCCGATGAATGCGTTGCCATCGGCGCAGCTATCCAGGGCGGCGTTCTCGCAGGCGACGTAAAGGGCGTTCTGCTTCTGGACGTAACTCCGCTGTCTCTGGGCATTGAGACCCTCGGCGGCGTATGCACCCGCCTGATCGAGCGCAACACCACCATTCCGACCAAGAAGAGCCAGATCTTCTCCACTGCAGCCGATAACCAGACCGCAGTTGAGATCAACGTCCTTCAGGGCGAGCGCGAGATGGCTCAGTACAATAAGAGCCTCGGCCGCTTTAACCTCGACGGTATCGCACCGGCTCGCCGCGGCACTCCGCAGATCGAATTCACCTTCGATATCGACGCAAACGGCATCGTAAACGTTTCCGCAAAGGATCTTGGCACCGGCAAGGAGCAGCACATCACCATCACCTCCTCGACCAACATGTCCAAGGAAGATATCGACAAGGCCGTCAAGGATGCCGAGATGTACGCAGCGGAGGACGCAAAGCGTAAGGAAGAGGTCGATGCCCGCAACGAAGGCGATCAGATCGTCTATCAGACCGAGAAGACCCTCGAAGAGATGGGCGACAAGGTCGATCCGAGCATCAAGAGTGAGATAGAAGCAAAGCTTCAGGCGCTCAAGACCGCACTGACCGGCACCGACACAGCAGCCATCAAGAACGCTACCAAGGAGCTGACCGACGTGTTCGGCAAGATGTACGAGGCAGCGCAGGCAGCTCAGGCTGCACAGGGCGGCGCGGGCTTTGATCCTAACGCTCAGGCCGGCGGCAATGCAGGCGGCCAGGATTACTACGACGCAGATTACACCGTAGTTGACGACGACGATAAGAAGTAATCGCAAAGCGGCGATATCATATGGGCGCACTCTGTGCGCCCATATTGAGCGTTAAAAAAGTCATATAAAGCAGCAGACTTTTTTGACTTGAGCGAAAAAATGAGGTGAAAGTATGGCAGAAAAAAGAGATTATTATGAGGTTCTCGGCGTATCAAAGGACGCGACCGAGGATCAGCTCAAAAAAGCATACAGAAAGCTTGCCAAAGAAAATCACCCCGATCTTCATCCCGGCGACAAAGAGTGCGAAGCGCGGTTTAAAGAGATAAACGAGGCTTACGAAGTCCTTTCTGATGCTGATAAGCGCGCAAAGTACGATCGTTTCGGCCACGCCGCGTTCGACCCGAGCCAGGGCTACGGCGGCCAGGGCGGTTTCGGCGGCTTTGGCGATTTCGGAGGTTTCGGTGATTTCGGCGGCTTTGGCGATATATTCGGCGACATTTTCGGCTTCGGCGGCAGTGGCGGCGGTAAGAACCCGAACGCTCCGCGCAAGGGCGAAAATCTGCGCGCAAACGTGAACATAAAGTTTGAGGAAGCGGCGTTCGGCGTCAAAAAGGAAGTGTTCGTAACGCGCGTTGAGCAGTGCCCCGACTGCAAGGGCACAGGCTGCGCCGCGGGCACGACTGCCGAGGTCTGCCCCGACTGCAAGGGCTCGGGTCAGGTGAAAACCACGCAGCGCACGCCGTTCGGTATGATGCAGCAGAACACGCGCTGCAATAAGTGCAAGGGTCGCGGCAAGATCATCCATAGCCCGTGCGGCACCTGCCACGGCATCGGCAGCATCCGCCGCCAGCACAAGGTGAGCATCAGCATCCCTGCCGGCATCGACGACGGACAGACCATATCTCTGCGCGGACAGGGCAACGCCGGCGTAAACGGCGGCCCGGCCGGCGATCTGCTGGTAACGGTGCTCGTGCAGCCCCACGCAAGGTTTGAGCGCGAGGGCGCGTCGGTGCTCCTTAATCAGGACATATCCTTTGCAACTGCGGCGCTCGGCTCGGAGATCGAGGTTCCCACGCTCGACGGTAAGGTAAAGCTCAACATACCCGAGGGCACGCAGACCGGCACGACCTTCCGCCTCAAGGGCAAGGGCATTCCGTTCCTGCGCTCCGGCGGCAGAGGCGACCAGTTCGTGACTGTGAGAGTCGCGGTCCCGAAAAACCTCACCTCGGCACAGAAGGAAGCTCTGCGCGGCTTTGCCTCCTCGCTCGGCGAGACGGTCGAAACCAAAAACGGTGTGTTCGGCAAGCGCAAAAAATAATGCATAATTGTTGAAAAGGCAGCAAATCGCTGCCTTTTTTATTTTTTTTCTGTCGGAAAATTGACAAATTGACTAAAATATATTAAAATAGTTTAAACATCGGCTGCAATGAAAGGGGAGCTCGGTATGCTGCAGGATAACTTTTTGGAAGTGTACGATAAGTTTAAGCTTGAATTTTTCCGCAGAATATTTGAGCTTGTGCGCGAGCGCGAGGGCTCGCTTTCGGCAATGGAGGCGTTTTCTATTGAGATAATCCATGCGCTCAACGAGCCGACGATCGGCCGCTTTGCCGAGTTTTTAAATATCTCGCAGTCGAATGCAACCTATAAGGTAAACAATCTCATTAAAAAAGGCTACCTCAAAAAGCAGAACTCCGACACCGACCGCAGAGAATATCACCTTGTTTTGTCGGAGAAGTACTATAACTATACCGATATCATGCGCAGCTACGTCAAAACCGTCCTTGGCCGCATGGAAGAGAGCTTCTCGGAAGAAGAGATCGAGCTGTTTTCAAACATGCTTATGCGCATTTCCGCCGAAATGATGCCCGAGGCCGGAAACTTTGAATAATAAAATGCACCGACGTTTTTTCGCCGGTGCATTTTTTCTGCCAAATTGACTTTTCAACAAGCGGCGCGGATTGACAAGTGATATGCGCCGTGATACAATATACTCAATAGGTAACTTGCGTTACCTATGAAAGGAGCGTGTATCATGGCACCCGAAACCCAGTTTTCCGCCGGAAAGATTATAGACGCGGCGATAGGCATAACGCGAGCACACGGCATTGACGCAGTAACCGCGCGGAGCATAGCAAAAGAACTCGGCTGCTCGGTAAAACCGATCTTCACGGCGTTTGACAATATGGATGATGCTATAGAGGCAACGGTCGAAAGGGCGAGGAGCATTTTTACGGAGTTTATGCAGAAACCCTATGAAAAGCTTTCGTTCATGCGTATCGGACTGAGGTGGATCGACTTTGCACGAACGGAGCCGAATCTTTATAAACTGCTGTTCGTCCCGTCGGCGCGCGGCGCGCGGCTGACGACGCCGCTGAATGTTTTTATGAATTTCGAGGGGCTGACGGAAAAAATTGTGCCGATAGTTGCTTCCGAGTTCGGCCTCAGCGGCGACAAGGCTTACAGATTGTATAACCAGATGATAATCCACGCCCACGGAATGGCCTGCATCCTTGTGAGCGGACAGACGGATTTTACGGAGCAGAGCATAAGAGAGATATTCTCCGAGACTGTCGAAAGTCTTGTGGGGTATTATAAAAAATCGGAGGAATAGAGTTTGAAGATCGTATTTCTTGTCTTGTTCGCGGCGGCGAGCATAGCGCATTTGTATTTCAGCTGGAAGGACGATAAGCGCGGTCGAGCCGTGACGAAGCCGTTTTTGCTGCTGTTTCTGGCGCTGTATTACGTTTTTTCGGTCGATAAGATCTCACTCGTGCTGCTTTTTGCTCTGCTGACGAGTTGGCTGGGTGATGTGCTGCTTATACCGAAGGGGCATAAGTGGTTCTCCGCCGGAGGCGTGAGCTTTATGGTCAGTCATTTTCTCTTCATAGCCGTGTATATCGAGCGCATAAGCTTTGCCGAGGTCCTGTGGCTGCCGGTCATCGTCGCCGCGCTTGTCTATTGTATCGTCGCGGCAAAGATAATCTCAATGGTGTGGAAGACGACACCCCGGCTTATGCGCGCCGTCATGTATATATATCTGCTGGCAAACAGCGCAATGAACGTCTTTGCACTGATGCAGCTGTTATCGACAGGCACTCTTGGTGCGGTCATTGCCTATATCGGTGCGGTGCTGTTTTTCGTCTCGGATTGCAGCCTGTTTCTCGTCCGCTATTATAAGCCCCGGAAGATCGTCTACAAGGACCACTTTACGGTCATGCTGACCTACATCCTCGGCGAGCTGCTCATAACTCAGGGCATAATCATGCTGACAATATAAAAACGGAGGAAAAAGGGATGAAATGCGTATTTATAATCAATCCACATGCAGGCGAAGCCGATAACGAGGAAAAGATCCGCCGGGAGGCGGCGGGTATCGAAGGAGCCGACTGCGAGTTCTATGTCACAAAAGCTGTCGGCGACGCGACGGAATTTGTGCGAAATTGGTGCAAAGAACATGCCGGCGAAGAGGTGAGGTTTATCGCCTGCGGCGGCGACGGAACGATAAACGAGGTCTTTAACGGCGCTGTCGGGCAGAAAAATGTCAGCGTAAGCTGCTATCCGTGCGGCAGCGGCAACGATTTTGTCAAGGCGTTCGGCGGAGCGGAGCTGTTTCTGGATATCGCGAAGCTTATCACCGCGCCCACGCGAAAGCTTGACCTGCTCAAGGTTGGCGACAGATACAGCAACAACGTGGTCAACTTCGGCTTTGATACCACCGTTGCGATAACGATAAACAAGGAACGCGACAAGACCGGCCACGGCGGCAAGAACGCCTACACCAAGGGAGTTGTCACCGCGCTTATAAAAAGCATGAATAACCGCTGCACCGTCATAGCCGACGGCGAGACGCTCAATCCCGACGGAAAGCTTTTGCTGTGCACGTTGGCAAACGGCCAGTATGTCGGCGGCTCGTTCAAATGTGCGCCCAGATCCAGATCCGATGACGGACTGATCGACGTTTGCATGATAAAGCCGATATCACGCCTGCGCTTTGTGAAAGTGCTCACACCTTATACAAACGGCGAGCATCTTGACGATCAGAGTATGAAGGACATAGTCATTTACCGTCAGGCAAAAGAGGTGGAAGTGATCGGCGGCGAGGGCTTTGCCTTTTCGCTCGACGGCGAGATAATATATTCAGACCGCTTTACCGTTAAGATCGCACCGTCTGTTCTCGACTTTGCCGTGCCGGAGGCATAAACACTCACAGCGTGTCAAAAAAGTCTTTGACTTTTTTGCACGCTTCAAAAACGCCACATTT
>OGFD01001253.1_pt1 | contig 13187 bp, 10 predicted proteins | sample 1570851 | NCBI WGS metagenome assembly OGFD01 (sample SAMEA2582077, study PRJEB24529) | metagenome | biome: Human gut stool | place: China | collected 2011
GCGAATCACAGAGCAAGAGATTAGGCGTTAAGATATTTGGTGGCGAAGCTTGCAAGGCAGGTAACATCATCGTTCGTCAAAGAGGTACTGAATTCCATCCGGGTAACAACATCGGCATGGGTAAAGACCACACTCTTTTCGCCTTGGTAGACGGAACTGTACAATTCAAAGTAGGTAGAGAAGACAGAAGATTCGTTTCTGTTATTCCTGCCGAAAATGCAGAAGCATAAGTTTCCGGACAAAAAATAAAGCGAAGGGATGCAATCAGACAGATTGCATCCCTTTCTTTTTAAGCGCAAAAATAAGCAAGTTTCTTTTTTGTAATACTTTTGATTTGCACTATCTTTGCCCTCACAAATCCGGAATATCATAAAAACAAGTATAAGATATGCTTACCATTAAACAAATTACAGACAATACCGACGCGGTAATCCGCGGACTGGAGAAAAAGCACTTCAAAAACGCCAAAGAAACCATTGAGCAAGTGCTGGAAACCAACAACAAACGACGCAATACCCAAACAATCTTAGATAAGAACCTGTCGGAAGTCAATTCCCTGTCCAAATCTATCGGAATGCTGATGAAAGAGGGCAAGAAAGACGAGGCAGAGACTGCCAAAAACCGTGTAGCCGAATTGAAAGAAGCCAACAAGGCATTGCAGGAAGAAATGGACCAAGCTGCAACCGACCTGCAGAACCTGCTCTATACAATTCCCAATGTTCCTTACGACAGCGTACCCGAAGGTGTAGGCGCCGACGACAATGTGGTTGAAAAAATGGGCGGCATGGAAACCGAACTTCCCAAAGATGCGCTTCCACACTGGGAACTGGCCAAGAAATACGATCTGATAGACTTTGACCTGGGTGTTAAAATCACGGGTGCGGGCTTTCCTGTATATAAAGGAAAAGGCGCACAGCTCCAACGTGCGCTCATCAACTTCTTCCTGGACGAGGCACGCAAATCGGGCTATACGGAAATAATGCCGCCGACAGTGGTCAATGCCGCTTCCGGTTACGGAACAGGCCAGTTGCCCGACAAAGAGGGTCAGATGTATCATTGCGAAGTGGACGATTTGTATCTGATTCCGACCGCCGAAGTTCCCGTAACGAATATCTATCGCGATGTAATCCTCGACGAGAAGCAGCTTCCTATCAAAAACTGCGCTTATACGCAATGTTTCCGTCGCGAAGCAGGCTCATACGGTAAAGACGTGCGCGGTTTGAACCGTCTGCACGAATTCTCCAAAGTAGAATTGGTGCGCATCGACAAGCCGGAACATTCCAAAGAGTCTCACCAAGAGATGTTGGACCATGTGGAAGGATTGCTCCAGAAACTGGAACTGCCTTATCGCATCCTGCGTCTGTGTGGTGGCGACATGAGTTTTACAGCTGCCCTTTGCTTCGACTTCGAGGTGTACTCCGAAGCACAGAAACGCTGGCTGGAAGTAAGTTCGGTATCCAACTTCGACACTTATCAGGCCAACCGCCTGAAATGCCGCTACCGTACAGCGGAAAAGAAAACAGAGCTTTGCCACACACTGAACGGTTCTGCACTGGCATTGCCGCGTATCGTAGCAGCGCTATTGGAAAACAACCAGACACCGGAAGGTATCCGCATTCCGAAAGCACTGGTTCCGTATACAGGATTTGAGATGATTGACTAAGGAAACATCATTTCCTCATTCAAAATAATAAAAGGTGCGTCAGAATATAAAATTCCTATTATTCTGACGCACCTTTCATACAGAGCAGAAGGCTGAAAGCCTTATATCTTACAGGAATGTGTGTCAAAACTAAAATCCCCATAATTGCCCCTCACTCCTCAAGTCCCTCTTCCCTTAAAAGTTCATTCTCTATCCTCAAAACCCTTTCATCCCTTCCCTCTGCCTCTTTTTTTCCCCTGCACATTCTTTGTTATTAACAAATAACCCGTATCTTTGCATAATCTATCATTCTGAAAGAAATCGCGTAATTATACCAACAAAATTATAAGATAATGAATAAAATCATTAGCAAAGAACATTTCTCTGAAAAGGTCTTCAAATTAGTAATTGAAGCACCGTTAATTGCTAAATCGCGCAAGGCAGGACACTTTGTAATAGTACGTGTAGGCGAAAAAGGCGAGCGCATGCCGCTGACCATTGCCTCTGCCGACCCTGTAAAGGGAACTATCACTTTGGTTGTACAGGAAGTAGGTCTCTCATCTACCCGCTTGTGTGAGCTGAATGAAGGTGATTATATAACCGATGTTGTCGGTCCGCTGGGACAAGCCACCCATATCGAGAACTTCGGAACTGTTGTTTGCGCCGGTGGCGGTGTGGGTGTAGCCCCGATGCTTCCCATCGTGCAGGCATTGAAAGCTGCCGGAAACCGTGTGATTACAGTACTGGCAGGACGCACCAAAGAGCTGATTATCCTTGAAAAAGAGATGCGCGAAAGCTCCGACGAGGTCATTATCATGACGGACGACGGTTCATACGGCCGTAAAGGTTTGGTTACGGAAGGTGTGGAAGATGTTATCAAACGCGAGAAAGTAGACAAATGCTTCTGTATCGGCCCGGCCATTATGATGAAATTCGTTTGTTTGCTGACGAAGAAATACGAAATACCCACCGATGTATCCTTGAATACCATCATGGTAGACGGAACCGGAATGTGCGGCGCCTGCCGTATCACCATCGGCGGTAAAACCAAATTTGTATGCGTAGACGGCCCGGAATTCGACGGTCATCAAGTAGATTTCGACGAAATGCTGAAACGCATGGGTGCATTCAAAAATATCGAACGCGAAGAAATGCATAAATTGGAAGAACCGCAAACTTGTCAGGCAACCGGCGAGAACACTCAGGCAGAAGATGAAAAAAGCCGCAATGCCGCCTGGCGCCAAGAGTTGCGCAAATCCATGAAAGCCAAAGAGCGTACTGCCATTCCCCGCGTGGAAATGAACGAGTTGGATGCGGAATACCGTTCACACAGCCGCAAGGAAGAAGTGAACCGGGGATTGACCGAAGAACAGGCCCTGACAGAAGCCAAGCGTTGTTTGGACTGCGCCAATCCGGGGTGCATGGAGGGTTGACCCGTAGGTATAGACATACCCCGTTTCATCAAGAATATAGAACGCGGCGAGTTTCTGGAAGCAGCCAAAACATTGAAAGAAACCAGCGCGTTGCCCGCTGTTTGCGGTCGTGTGTGTCCGCAGGAAAAACAGTGCGAATCCAAGTGTATCCATTTGAAGATGAACGAAAAGCCGGTTGCCATCGGTTATCTGGAACGCTTCGCCGCAGATTACGAGCGGGAAAGCGGACAAATCTCCGTACCGGAAATCAAAGAAAAGAACGGCATTAAGATTGCTGTAATCGGTTCGGGACCCGCCGGTCTGTCTTTCGCCGGAGATATGGCGAAATATGGTTACGATGTTACCGTATTCGAGGCACTGCACGAAATCGGCGGCGTATTGAAATACGGTATCCCCGAGTTCCGTCTGCCCAACAAGATTGTGGATGTAGAAATCGAGAACCTTGCCCAAATGGGTGTGAAGTTTATCAAGGACTGCATCATTGGCAAGACATTAAGCGTAGAACAACTGGAAGAAGAAGGGTTCAAAGGCATATTCGTCGCTTCCGGTGCCGGACTGCCGAACTTCATGAACATCCCCGGCGAAAACTCCATCAATATCCTATCGTCCAACGAATACCTGACACGCGTCAACCTGATGGATGCCGCCAGCGAAGATTCCGATACGCCCGTGCCCTTCGGCAAATGCGTAGCCGTTATCGGTGGCGGTAACACGGCTATGGACTCCGTCCGCACAGCCCGCCGCCTGGGCGCCGAACGCGCTATGATTATCTACCGCCGCTCGGAAGAAGAAATGCCCGCACGTATCGAGGAAGTGAAACATGCCAAGGAAGAAGGTGTGGAATTCCTGACACTCCACAACCCGATAGAATACATTGCCGACGAGCAAGGAAAAGTAAAACAGGTGGTTCTTCAGAAAATGGAACTGGGCGAACCCGATGCTTCCGGACGCCGCAGTCCTGTCCCCATTCCGGGAGCTACCGAAACGATTGACATTGACCTTGCCATTGTCAGCGTGGGTGTATCTCCTAATCCGATTGTTCCGAGTTCTATCAAAGGACTTGAATTGGGGCGCAAAGGTACGATTGCCATAAACGACAACATGCAGTCGTCCATACCGACCATTTATGCCGGTGGCGACATTGTCCGCGGCGGTGCTACCGTAATCCTTGCTATGGGCGACGGGCGGAAAGCTGCTGCAGCGATGAATGAACAACTGAAGAACTAAAGAAGCTTCACCATAAAAAGAAAGAAAGCGTATCGCAATGAACGATACGCTTTCTTTTTCTTTCTATCTGATACAGAACTTACTTCACCACCTTGTTTGTCACCGGATCGGGAAAAATCACCGTCGGCTTAAACGTCTTGGCCTCTTCAAAGTCCATCAATGCATACGACATGATAATAACAATGTCATCCGGTTGAACCCTGCGGGCTGCCGCGCCGTTCAAACAGATTTTGCCCGAACCGCGCTCGCCTTTAATGATGTAAGTTTCAAAACGTTCACCGTTATTATTGTCGGCAATATAAACCTTTTCGCCGGCAATCATGTTAGCGGCATCCATCAAATCCTCGTCAATCGTGATGCTCCCCATATAATTGAGGTTGGCTTCCGTAACACGGGCACAATGGATTTTAGACTTCAACACTTCAATCATCATAAGATTGGCTTTTTTATGTTTATTATTCCTTATACTTGATATTGTCAATCAGACGGACTTCTCCGCAGAACACCGTAATGCAACCCACGGCATACGAGGTATCTTCCCAATCGGCAATCCTCTGCAACGTATTACCGTCCACCAGTTCAAAGTATTCCAGACGCAAGCCGGGAGCGGCTGCAATGGTATCTTCCACAAACTTCTGTGTCTCAGCAACCGTATGCGAAGCCGCAAAGGTACGACTTTCAAATAAAGTCTGCGAAATTTTCAAGGCATTTTTGCGTTCCTCGTCAGACAGACGGGCATTGCGGCTACTCAGCGCCAAGCCGTCTTCCTCACGTACGATGGGACAACCTACAATCTCCAACGGATACTTCATCTGACGCACCATTTCACGGATAATGGCCAATTGCTGAAAATCCTTCTCACCAAAATAGGCGCGATCCGGCTGCACCGCATCAAACAACTTGCTCACAATCTGACACACACCGTTAAAGTGTCCCGGACGAAAGGCTCCCTCCATTACCGTATCCAAAGGTGCGTAGCTGAATCGGCGCGTATCCGGTTCCGGATACATCTCCTCCACTGCCGGAGCAAAAACAAACGCAGCCCCACATTCTTCCAGCAAACGACAATCAGCTTCCGGCGTACGGGGATATTTGATTAAATCATTCTGGTCATTAAACTGAGTAGGATTTACAAAAACACTGACTACAGCGGCATCATTCTCCGCCACACAACGTTTTACCAATGAAGCATGACCGGCATGCAAGGCCCCCATCGTAGGTACCAGGCCGACCTTCTTACCCTGGGCTCTCATAGCCGAAAGTCCGGCCTGCAAGTCCTTGATAGTATGTACTATTTCCATTTTTATTGGTTATATAATAACTTAGTTGTTCGCAAAACGATGCAAAATAAGCTATTATTTACCACATAAAGAAGAAATATCATAAATTAATGCAAAAGTCATTCCATACCCAAAGCTGCATCCATCCCTTTTTATCGCTGATATACAAACAGTTAACAATTCATAAGGAATTATAGATGAGCTCGTCTTGCTTTATTGCCCGATTTTTTTTATATCTTTGCAGAATAATTGAGAACATCGTTATTATGACAAAAGCGAACAAGGTTTTATTTATAACACAAGAAATTACCCCTTACGTTTCAGAATCCGAAATGTCCCTTGTTGGCAGAAACCTGCCGCAAGCAATCCAAGAAAAAGGCAGAGAAATCAGAACGTTTATGCCCAAATGGGGAAACATCAACGAACGCAGAAACCAATTGCACGAAGTGATACGTCTCTCCGGCATGAACCTTATCATTGACGATACCGACCATCCGCTTATCATTAAAGTAGCTTCCATACAGTCTGCCCGCATGCAAGTTTACTTTATCGACAACGACGATTACTTTCAGAACCGCCTGCAAGTGGTTGATGAGAACGGCGTTGAATATGAAGACAACGATGCACGCGCTATTTTTTATGCACGCGGTGTATTGGAAACAGTCAAGAAACTGCGTTGGTGTCCGGACGTCATCCACTGCCACGGTTGGATGACTGCATTAGCACCGCTGTATATCAAGAAAGCGTATAAAGACGAACCGTCATTCAGAGATGCAAAAGTTGTCTTTTCACTTTATGACAATGACTTCAAGGAACCGTTCCATCCCGATTTTGCAAGCAAGCTTCTTCTGAAGGGTATCAGTAAGAAAGACGTTGCCGATTTGAAAGAGCCGGTTGACTATACAGCTCTCTGCAAACTGGCGGTGGACTATTCCGACGGTGTCATCCAGCAAAGCGAACACGTGAATGAGGAAGTAATAGCATATGCCCGCCAAATCGGCAAGCCTGTCTTAGGCTATCAATCTCCCGAAATCTTTGCAGATGCCTGCAACGACTTCTACGACCAGGTTTGGGGAGCAGAATAAAAATAAAGTATCAATACGAAGAATTATGAAAGTAAAATATTTAGGGATATTGCTTTTTGCAATTCTGGCTTTCTACGGATGCGATGACAATACCGGCACATTGGGCATGAGCATGTTACCTGATTCTGACGGTATTTCAGCCACAACTACGACTTTTGATGTCACCACCAAATCTATCCTTGCAGAAAATGTTTATGCCAAGACGAGTACAGGGTATATCGGTAAGTTTATTGATGCTGATCCCAAAGGATTTGGAAGTTATGAAGCTAGCTTTTTAGCGGAACTTTATTGTACAGAGAACTTTACTTTCCCAGAAGTGTACAAAGAAAGTGCAGATGGAAAAAGCGGTACAGGCACAATGGTAAAAGATGAAGTTGAAAAAGTTCAATTGGTTGTTTATTATTCCAGTTGGTTCGGTGACTCTTTGACTGCTTGCAGAATGAGTGCATATGAACTAAACGACAAGTGGCTTCAAGCACGTAAAGACCCTGAAAAATACAGATACACTCATATTGAAGCAGAAGAATATCATGAACAACAGCCATTAGGCAGAAAAGCATATACAGCTTATGACACTTCAGTGCCTGATTCGGTGAGGAATGCAACCGATTCAAATGGAAATTCCCTCTATTATCCCAATATTACTTTCCCATTGGATAAAGAGTTTGGCAATAAAATTTTGAAAATGAACCGGGAACATAAAGATTATTTTGCAAATTCAGAAGAGTTCATCAATCATGTATTCAAAGGAGTATATTTAAAACCTGATTATAACACTGGAAATATCCTTTATGTAGATCGCGTAGATTTACAAATGCAATTTAAATTCCACTATGTAGACAGTTTAGGGGTTAAGTTAACAAAAAAAATCACTGATAAAGATGGTGAAGCAGGCACAGATTCTGTGTACCTTGCCACAGCTACAGTATTTGCTTCCACAAAAGAAGTAATCCAAGCCAATAAATTTGATAACTCTGACAAAGAGTTGTTGGAAGCAAAAATAAAGGAAACTGGCTGGAGCTATCTCAAGTCACCGGCTGGAATCTTCACAGAAGCAACTTTGCCTTATAAGGATATCTCCGAAAAATTAGCAACCGACACGCTTAATTCCGTTAAGCTGACTTTCACAAACTATGCTCAAGAAAATAATAACAAATATGAGTTTAGCATGAGCACACCAGAAACAGTCTTGCTACTACGTAAGAAAGACATGGATACTTTCTTTGTTAACAATGAGCTTGCAAATAACGTAACCTCTTTCGTTGCCACTCATAACAGCGTAGAAACAAACCAATATACATTTAAGAATATAGCCCGTTTAGTCTCCACATGTATCAACGAAAAAAAAGCCGCCAAACAGAAAGCGAAAGAAGCGGCAGGAGTATCATGGGATGAAGCAGCATGGGAAGCAGAATGGAGTCGGGAAGGCGGTGAAGGAGCAGACTGGGACAAAGTTGTGTTAATCCCCGTAGTTGTGACGTATGATACAAACAGCACCAATCCTTCTATAATCAGCATCCAGCATGACCTGAAACCCACGTATGCCAAGCTAAAAGGCGGAGACCCGGCTTATGGCGGAAACAACTTGCAAATAGAAGTTACATATACTTCTTTCAATAAATAAAGCGAGATACTTCATAAAAACAAAAATAAATGCCCTTCAAGACGGATTTTCTTGAGGGGCTTATTTTGTTATACAGTAATCAAATAAGCAACTGTCTACTCAAAAAACTCTCTTTCCAAGATTCATGTACGCCGCATGTAAAAAGAAAAAAGACACTGTCTATTCCTGCTTTCCTCTACATGGTATCTTCCGTACCAACATTTGGTACAAGAGATACTAACGCTTGGTACGAAAGGTACCATCCTTTGAAATTTGTCGTACCAATGCCTGGTACTTCTCCTACCAAAGGTGGTATAAAGTTGATACCCGTACGACATCGGATACAAAAAGGAAGTCCTCTGCACTTTAACAAAGCACAGAGGACTTCTCACATTATTTCAAGTCAGACTTTATTCTTTGGCAGGCTTCGCAGCAGTCTTCTTTGATGCAACCTTTTTTGCAGCAGGTTTAGCTACAGCCTTAGCAGGAACTGCCTTTACCTCTTTTTTCTTCTCAGCAGCTTTTTCCTTTTCCAACTTTTTCTGCGCTTTTTCCAACTCTTTATGAAGTTCTTCTATTTCATCCCCCTGATTCTTGATTGTAGTAAGCAAAGCATTCAGCTCTTCGTTATCAATATCCACCGGATAAAGAGAATCAACACGCTTGATAAAGTCTCCCAAAATATTCATATAGTTAGTAAAAGCATCATACGGTGATTCATAGATACCTCGGTTCAACCCTACTCCACTATTCTTGGTCGTCATAAAGCGGAAGTTGTTGCTGGCCTGCAAATAATCCCAATCCTGCTTGATGCGGCGGTCATCGCAGATATGTACACGCTCGGCCACACTATACAGTTTATTGAAAGCCTCACGCTGCATTACATTACCCAACCAGCAACTTGTATCTCTTTCTTCATCCACCCACGACATAGGATAAGGTACGTCTAATTGTGAAACGGATTTCAACTTGGTAACAATTTCGGTAGGAGTTGAGAAAGTAATGCCTTTTTCCTTAGCACATGCAGGCAATGCCTTCAGGAATTCCAGAATATTGGAGGATAAAGGCTGTGACATCCCTAATGAACAAAGCTCCATAAATATGTTGATAACCTGCTCCTCTTGCGGGAATGCATCGATCCAACTGATATACTTATCGGCAAACAACGGATATTCGTTCCACTCGGAATTCGAGAAACGCAAACTAATATCATCCGACAGTTTAAAATCGCGCAACAGCAACTTTAAGTTCGGATTCATATTACAATGGTACACATAGTGCGGACTCTTCCAGCCAAGCACATGTTTTGCCCCTTCAGTCAGCATTCCCTTAAAACCCATACTTGCCACCATGGCACCAATTTCGTCATTGTAAATCAGACTGGAGTTACGGAATACCTTGGGCGCTTTGCCAAACATTTGTTTCATTTTAGCACTCTGACGCAGCACCTCTTCCTTGAAGCAATCTTCATTAGCTAAAGAAGAAAGTCCATGAGAGTACGGTTCAGCCAAGAACTCACAGCATCCCGTATCATTGAGCTGGTGCAACAGGTCGATTACAGCAGGTGCATGGATTTCCAGTTGCTCCAATGCCACACCTGAGATGGATAAAGCCACTTTAAACGCACCACCCGAATCCTTCACCATTCCAATAAGCGTATTCAGTGCAGGAATATACGAACGTTCGGCAACTTCATTAATACTTGTTTCATTGGCATAATCATCATAGTAGTAATGGTTTGTACCAATATCAAAGAAACGATAACGTTTCAGATGTATAATTTGATGTATCTCAAAATAAAGACAGATAGTTCTCATTAGTATTTGTTGTTTTATTATTTACCATAGTTTCTTAACACATCCTCGTAAAGAGCACGGATTCTCAAGCCCACCTTTTCCCAGGTAATTCCGTCCACTTCTTTCTTTCCTTCTTCCTGAAGATAATGGAATAAAGACGGATTCATACAGATGGAATAAATGGCATCCGCCATAGCATGAATATCCCAATAATCGGTCTTAATTACCTTATCGAGGATTTCACCACATCCGGACTGCTTGGAAATGATAGAGGGAGTTCCGCACTGCATGGCTTCCAACGGGGCGATACCGAAAGGCTCGGAAACGGAAGGCATAACGAATACATCACTATTCTTATAAACTTCGTACACTTGCTTACCTTTCATAAAGCCGGGAAAATGGAAACGGTCTGCAATGCCACGTTCGGCAGCCATATTAATCATGGCATTCAGCATATCACCCGAACCGGCCATCACAAAGCGGATGTTGCGGGTACGTTGCAACACCAGTGCAGCAGCTTCCACAAAATATTCCGGACCTTTCTGCATAGTGATACGTCCGAGGAAAGTCACGACCTTCTCTTTCGAATGTTCAGGACGCGGAATATCCTGGTATTCTTGCGAAAGCGGGTACACCGCATTATGCATGGCAAATACCTTTCTCGGATCTTGATGATACTCGTTGATAACAGTACGACGGGTAAGTTCCGACACACACATAATGCAGTCGGCATAATCCATTCCGTTTTTTTCCATGGAATAGACCGTGGGGTTAACCTTCCCCCGCGAACGGTCAAAATCTGTTGCATGCACATGGATACAGAGCGGTTTGCCACTCACCATCTTCGCATGTACACCAGCCGGATATGTCAGCCAATCGTGCGCATGAATAATGTCGAATTCCTGTTGACGTGCCACAACTCCGGCTATAATCGAGAAGTTATTGATTTCTTCGTGCAAATTTCCGGGATAACCGCCGGCAAAGTCCATACAACCAAGATCATTGACGTGCATATAGGAGAAATCCGAGTAAATATGGTCGCGCAAAGCATAATATTGCTCCGGACTCATTGTCGACAAACGAGACTTCAAATAATCGTAATCAACATCACGCCACACGATAGGCACCTGGTTCATACCGATTATATTCAAGAATTTCTCTTCTTCACCTGTAGGCTTAGGCATACAGAAAGTAGTCTCCACATCTCCCTGCTGACTCAAACCCTTCGTGATTCCGTATGATGCAACTGCAAGGCCACCATATATTTTGGGAGGAAATTCCCAACCAAACATTAAAACTTTCATCTTCGTTCCTCCTCCTATAAATTATACTTAGACAACAATTTCAAGATACGCAGAATCTCCGCCACATTCATGGCGAACGATACCGCGCCTCTTCCTTTAAACGGCGGATTTCCATCGAATAACTCGGGCAGAGAACCTATGCAATGGCTCGTCATCTCATCTTCAAAACCAATCAGATACCGCTCTACAAACGAAATACCACTCATCTTATATATACGCAGGTACGCTTCCATATAAAAGCCCATAAGCCACGGCCAGGCTGTGCCTTGATGGTATGCGTAATCTCTCTGAATCTGAGGACCGACATAATTGGGATTATATCCCCCACTCTTAGGGCTCAATGTACGCAGACCTTTCGGAGTCAGCAATTCTTTTGTCACAATATCAAGTACCTGCTTCTTCTGTGCCCTATCCAATGGAGAATAGTCAAAAGCAACAGCAAATATCATATTGGGACGAACGCTCCAATCCATCATATAACCGTCTACATAATCAAACAGATACCCGTACTCATTACGAAAAACTTCCACAAACGATTTTCCTGTTATTTCTGCCTGAGCATCCAATTTGTCTGCAAGAATGTCATTCCCACCCTCACGCACAATGTCCGCAACAAAACGCAAAGCATTATACCACAGCGAATTCACCTCAACAATATATCCGGTGCGAGGGATTACAGGATGCCCGTTAACCGTAGAGTTCATCCAGGTAACTGCCTTTTCCTTGCCATTTGCGTAAAGCAAACCGTTTTCATGCAAGAAAAGATTATCATGCTTACGCTCGCAGATATAATTCATAATATCCTCTAATAACTTGCCGTATTTCAAGCGGCATTGTTCGCGCGATGTATCCTTGGCATACTGCTGCAAAGCCCACACTGCCCATAAAAGCACATCGGGATGTTCCATCTCATAGATTTTATAACCTGCGGGGTTATCCTCAATGAAAGCACGGATAGCCTTTTCCGCCGTTTTCATAACATCCTCGAACTCATCTTGTTCGTCCACAGCCAAGGTTAACCCCGGTAAAGAGATAAACAAGTCACGCGCACGGCATTTAAACCAGGGGTAGCCTGCAAGTACATAATGTTCTTCTCCTTGTTTATTGTGAAACTGGTGAGCCGAATTTTTCAAACAGTGATAAAAACTGTCACGTGGAGTACGGTCTTCTGCCTCAGCCTCAAAAGTCTGTTTTAGCTTACGCGGTGAAATTTCGGAGATACCCGCAGAGAAAACGATACTTTCACCTTTCTTTATATCTACTTCAAAATAACCGGGTACATACAGGTCTTCATTAAAATCGTAACCGCGTTCCTGTTCTTTCGGATATTCAATGCCACGATACCAATCCGGCTGATAATGAAATTCGTTCTTTTTGTTCAACTGCATATAAAGTTCCGGATAACCGGGATACATACAGGTTTTAATACCGTTTTCCACCGGTTGGTAATCACGGCTTACCTGTGCATTTTCGTGCGTGTATTCGCGTACGCTACGGAATGCCAAAAAGGGACGGAACCGAAGTGTTGTTGCCGAATGGGCATCGACCAAGGTGTAACGAATCAGTATCCGGTTCTCATGGTGTACAAAAATTTTCTCTTTGCGGAGAATAACGCCTCCCACACGGTAAGTAGTTGCCGGGATATGCTCGCAATCAAACTCACGGATATACTTATGTCCGTTCGGGCTAAAATTATTCCCCTGATATTTGTGCAATCCCAAGTTAAACTCTGCACCGTGCTGAATCACTGTTTCATCCAAAGAAGACAGCAGCACATGGTTTTCATCATCCAGGTTGGGAACGGGAATTACCAACAA
>OGFD01001259.1_pt1 | contig 13168 bp, 8 predicted proteins | sample 1570851 | NCBI WGS metagenome assembly OGFD01 (sample SAMEA2582077, study PRJEB24529) | metagenome | biome: Human gut stool | place: China | collected 2011
CCGCACAGCAGGACGTTGCAAACGCTCTGGCACAGTACGGCGAGAAGATCGAAGTTGTGTTCTGCAACAACGACGCAATGGCTCTGGGCGCTCTGCAGTCCATCGAGCAGGCTGGCCGTACCGTTGGCAAGGACATCTATCTGGTCGGTGTTGACGCACTGAAAGAGGCTGTCCAGAACGTTGTTGACGGCAAGATGACCGGTACCGTTCTGAACGACGACGTGGGCCAGGCTACCAAGGCTGCCGAGGCTACTCAGCTGTTTGTTGAGGGCAAGGACGTTGAGGAGTACTACTGGGTCGACTACGTCAAGGTCACTGCCGAGAACGCAGCACAGTACCTCTAATTCCTGTAGCACAAAACTCACGTTTGCAAGGTACGCAGTGAGTCCTATGGCTTGGTAAAAGCTTAAAAGCGCGTGCGTGCGAGATTTCTCTCGGGCGCACGCGCCTTCTTTTAGAAAGGACGCACCGCGCGGCCTGCAAATTGCTAGATAAGGAGGCTCTGCGGAATGTCAGAATACCGTCTGGTAATGAAAGGCGTGGTCAAGACCTTCCCCGGCGTAAAAGCGCTGGACCACGCGCAGTTGGAGCTCCGCCCCGGTAAAGTTATGGCCCTGATGGGCGAAAACGGTGCCGGTAAGTCCACCCTGATGAAGTGCATGTTCGGCATTTACAAGATGGACGAGGGCGAGATCGAATACGAGGGAGAAAAGGTCGTTGTTGCGAACCCGTTGGATGCACTGGACCGCGGCATTGCCATGGTGCATCAGGAGCTGCAGCCCATCCCGGCCCGTACCGTGGCTGAGAATATCTGGCTGGGCCGCTACCCCACCAAGAAGTATGGCCCCATCACCATTGTGGACCACAGCAAAATGTATGCCGACACCGATGCACTGCTGAAGAAGCTGAAGCTGCAGATCAATTCCCACGCAAAGCTGGGCAGCCTGAGCATTGCCCAGATGCAGATGGTGGAAATTGCAAAGGCTGTTTCCGCAAACTGCAAGGTGCTGATCCTGGACGAGCCCACCTCCTCCCTGACCGCCAACGAAGTGGAATCGCTGTTCCGCATCATGCGTGAGCTGAAGGAGCAGGGCGTTGCACTGGTCTACATCAGCCACAAGATGGATGAGATCAAGGTCATTGCTGACGAAGTGACCATCATGCGTGACGGCCATTACATCGGCAAGTGGAATGTGGCCGAGATGACCAAGGAGCAGATCATCGCCAAGATGGTCGGCCGTGAGCTGTCCAACCTGTTCCCCCCGCTGGAGAACCACCCCTCCGAGGAAGTGATGATGAAGGTGGAGGATTTCACCTCCATCCATCCGCGCTCCTTCCGCCATTGCAGCTTTGAGCTGAAAAAGGGCGAGATCCTGGGCGTGGCCGGTCTGGTGGGCGCACAGCGCACCGAGCTGATGGAAGGCATCTTCGGCCTGCGCGCACACACCTCCGGTAAGGTGTGGATCAAGGGTGAAGAGGTCAACATCAAGCAGCCCCGCGATGCCATCCGGAAGAGCGTGGCTCTGCTGACCGAGGACCGCCGCGCAACCGGCATCATGGGTGTGCTGAGCGTGGCCGATAACATCTCCATTGCATCGCTGGACGCTCTGCGCAAGGGCCCCATCATGCTGGATGACAAGAAGATTTTGGATCTGGTGGCGACCAATAAGGAAAAGATGGCCATCAAGGTGCCCAGCCCCAAGACCCAGATCAAGAGCCTGTCCGGCGGCAACCAGCAGAAGGTGCTGATCGCCCGCTGGCTGGCAAATAACCCCGATGTCCTGATCCTGGACGAGCCCACCCGCGGCATCGACGTTGGTGCAAAGTACGAGATCTACTGCATCATTGCCGATCTGGCCAAGCAGGGCAAGAGCATCATTATGATCTCCTCTGAAATGAGCGAGATCATTGGCATGTCCAACCGCGTCATGGTCATGTGCGATGGCCGCATCACCGGCTTCATCGACGGCAAGGACGCGACCCAGGAGAACATCATGGAGCTGGCTACCCAGTTTGAGACCGCGCCGGAAAAGGCAGCGGTCAATCAGTAAACAAGGAGGCTGTCTATTGTGGAAGCTACCAAGAAATTAACGGGTAAATCCGTAAAGAAATGGCTGGGCAACAACGCCATTATCGTTCTGATGCTGCTCGTCTCTCTGTTCGTCGGCATCATCCACCCGAACTTTTTTGCACCTGCAAACCTGATCAACCTGTTCAAGAACGTGTCCATCCGCTACATCATCGCGCTGGGCATCTCCGGCTGTCTGATCACCACCGGCAACGACCTGTCCGCAGGCCGTCTGGCTGGTTTTGCCGCCTGCCTGGCCTGCATCTTTGCGCAGACCGAGGGCGCTGCCGGTAAGTTCTACCCCAACATGCCCACTCTGCCCACCCCTGTGGTGTTCATTCTGGTCATTGCCATCTGCGCCATCGTGGGTCTGTGCAACGGTCTGGTCGTTTCTTACCTGAAGGTCCAGCCCTTTATCGCTACTCTGGGTATGCAGCAGGTGGTCTACGGTATCTGCCTGGTCTACACCGGCGGTACCCCCATCGGCTCCCTGAACAAGGACTTCACCTCTCTGGCCTCCAACACCATCCTGAAGGTCCCCGTGCTGATCTGGATCGCCCTGATCGTGGCTGTCTGCTTCTGGTTCCTGTACAACAAGACCCGTCACGGCAAGTACATGTACGCCATCGGCGGCAACGAGGCTGCTGCTGAGGTGGCCGGTGTCAACGTTTACGCCACCAAGATCCGCATCTACATCCTGGCCTCCTGCATGTTCGGTCTGGCAGGCTGCCTGCTGGCTGCAAAGTCCGGCGGCGCATCCGTCAACACTGCACAGGGCTACGAGCTGGATGCAATCGCAGCTTCCACCATCGGCGGCGTTTCCACCACCGGCGGTGTCGGCACCGTGCCCGGCATTCTGGTCGGCGTTCTGGTCTTTGAGCTGATGAAGGTCGCTCTGCAGTTTATGAACGTCAACTCCTCTTACACCTATATCGTCCAGGGCCTTGTCATCATCGTGGCTGTGGCCATTGATATCCGTAAGTACCTGGCAAAGAAGTAACTCCCCATTCGCATACAGAGAAGCCCCCCGCCGGGAGAACCGGCGGGGGGCTTCTGCTGTTATTTCCCCAGCTGCCGCTGCTGCAGGCGGTACTGGCGGGGTGTCAGACCTTCCTGCCCTCCGCGTTTTCTCGCCCACTCTCCGAAAAAAGTTGGAGAACTTTTTCTTTTCCGTTGAATTGCACAAGAACTTGCCTCCTTGTTTGGCGGTTACGTTGAATTTGTGAACGTTCTTTGAATTTTGATATTTTCCTTCGATTTATTATTACACAGCTTCCGGGGAAGTGGTATACTACAAGCCAGAAACAGTGCTGTTAAGTTCGGAAAACAAAGATCGTTGAATGAGGTGTGTCTTATGAGCGTTTACGAAAAAATTTCCGGTTTTGCGGATGAGATCAGCCAGGACTTTGACCAGCAGCTCAAAACTGTGACGGATCTGGGGATGAAGTATATCTGCATCCGCAGCGCCGAGCACAAGGGCATTGCCGATTACACCCCCGAGGAAGTGCGCACCGTTCTTCTGCCAAAGCTGCGGGCCGCAGGCGTGGGCGTTTCCAGCCTGGGTACGGCCATCGGCAAGGTGGAAGTGGACGATGAAGAGGGCTTTGCCAAGCAGCTGGAGCAGCTGGAAACACTCTGCGAAACGGCAAAGCTCCTGAACTGCTCCTTCATCCGGATGTTCAGCTTCCTCATCCCCAAGGATGCCGATGCAGACAGCTATACCGATGTGGTGCTGGATAAGCTGCGTCAGTTCATCCGGATCGCGGAAAAGCATGACATTGTCCTGCTCCATGAAAATGAGAAGGGCATTTACGGAGACACCGGTGCCCGCTGCAAATTGCTGTTCGACCGGCTGGCCTGCCCCCACTTCAAGGCGGCGTTCGATTTTGCCAACTTTGTTCAGTGTGAGCAGGACACCGCGGAGTGCTGGGAATTGCTCCATGACCAGATCGCTTATATCCACATCAAGGATGCTCTGCCCGGCTGCCTGCTGAATGTGCCCGCAGGCACCGGCCTTGGCAAGATCCCTGAGCTGCTTCGCCGTGCTTTCTGCGAGGAGGGCTACCACGGCTTCCTGACACTGGAGCCCCACCTGGCAATGTTTGATTTCTTTGCACCGGGAGCAAAAGGCGGTGAGAGCCAGAAGCTCCAGTTTGAGAATAACCCGATCGTCGAGAAGATGAAGTCCGAGATGGCCGAGCCGGGCCGCCCCAAGGACGGCGCAGAAGCTTACGCCACCCAGTATCATGCACTGGTCGAGATCCTGAATCCCATTCTCAATTGATATCCACTCTCTGTTTACCCATAAACTGCCACAGCAGAAGCCCCCTGCCGGGAGAACCGGCGGGGGGCTTCTGCTGTTTGCGGCAAAAAAGCCGGGCCAGATGCAGCCAGCAACTTTTCATTTGGAATAGGGCAATATTTTGCGGCTTGTCAGTCACTGGCAGGCCGCTATTTTCTTTTTCAAAGGCAGTTTCGTGGAAATGACCGAAAGAGGAACCCTGATTTGTGAACATTGACAAAAGTTTTCAAAGTACTTGATTTTAATTTAGGGGGGGGGTATAATGAAATGACAAGAAATTCCTTTGAGAACAAAGCACTCAGCAACCTGGCTGAGACCTGCAATGCGGAAAATGGAACCTACAGGGGAGGTGACAGTGCGGTAGGAATCTGGAGGGTTCCTTGCGGGGAATCCGTTGCAAAAATGCAAATAGCGATGAAAGGAATGAAGAAAGTTGAAACAGAAAAGTCAGAACCGGTTTTTGGCGGCCCTGCTGGCAGTGGCAATGATGCTTCAGATGCTTCCCATGCTGGCTTTTGCGGATGGCGCACCCGGCACCGGAGAAACGTATAAAGCATGGATCGGCGAACAGGGCTATCCGTCTCTGGAAGCTGCTGTAACGGCAGCCGGGGACGGGGCTACCATCACCCTTGGCGAGGGCAGTTATACACTGTACAAAAAAATCAGAGACAATCAAAAGCCCAAGGGAAAAGACCTGACCTTTGTGGGGCAGGGGTCTGATAAAACGACCTGGTATATCGGTGCTGAGGTGCCGGACCCGAATCTTTTGGGCACAGAGTATAACGGCGATTACAGCTTTGATGGTGCCAAAACAGTTACCTTCAAAAATATGACGCTTCGCTCCGGCACGGTAGATTATCTGGGCTTCATCCGTATTGACAATACAGTGGTAGAAGACTGCGTCATCAACGGAAAGACAGACTATTGGGGCTATACCAGTGCAGAGTTTAACGATACGACCTTCAATGCACCAAGCTCTAATTATGCACTCTGGACGTATTGCTCCCCGATCATGACATTTAATAACTGCACCTTCAATGCGAACGGAAAAGTGATCAATGTTTACACGGATGCCGGTGCAGGAGACCATAACATCACGGTTAACTTTAACAACTGCACCGTGAATTCCAACTTCCAGTCCTATGTATCAATGTTCAGTAACAATAAAACTGCGCTGAACATCAACGACAGCAACATGGGCAGCTATAAGTACATCTTGAACATCATCAACCCGCATGTCACAGCAGCCCGGGATAAATTCACCTGCTCTCAGGTCTTCGGGTTTGGCGACAACGACAAGAAGAATACTGGCCGCACAGATGTATATCTGAACGGTGCGCTGGTCTGGACGGGCGGCAAGAAGCTGACACACTCCTATACCGATGGTGAGAAGGACGGTGCCTATAAAGATACCGGCCATTCGGATTGGATATCGAGCGGCGCTGATCGTATTGATAAGCGTGAAGTGACAAAAACCTGCGATTACTGCGGCTGGACGAAAAAAGAATGGGAAACTGCCAGCGTGTACCGCCTCCAGTACAACCTGAATGAAGGCGTTGGTGACGCAACTGCCAACTACAGCGATGCTAATTACCGTCAAAATGAGAGCGTGAAGCTTGCAGCGGCTCCCACACGAGAAGGCTACCAGTTTGCTGGATGGCTGAGCCTTAAGGGTAAGCTCTATAAAGCCGGGAGTGAGCTTGTCCTGACGGGTGATGAAGTGTTTACGGCACAGTGGAAGAAGGATGAGCCTGTCGTCAATCATACCCTGACCGTGACCGGCGGCACCTTTGCTGTGAAAAACGGCGGCATTGATGTGACCGATACACTGGAACCCAGCACCGATGAGACCAGCGGCAAGCAGACCTGCCTTGTGCCGGATGGTGCAGAAGTCACCGTGACGCTGGACCAGACGAAGGTTCCCGAGGGTATGGTGTTTGATCTCTGGTCTACCGGCAATTTTGACCTGCCGCTGGATCAGGATTACAAGGCAGAGGCCATTACCTTTACCATGAATGGTGATGTGGATGTGGCTGCACAGTACCGCAGCGCTGACATTGAGGATGGTTCTGATGTTGTTGGCCCCATCATTATCGGTACGGCTGTTGTGGCTGGCGGCGCACTGGTCGGCTACACGCTGGGCACCGATCTTGTGGGCAAGATGTGGGGTCTGCCTTACTTCCCCAGCAACCGCAGTGCTCTTGCAATGATGCTGTGGGAGGATGCAGGCAAGCCTATGCCGGAATCTGAGATCCTCTACCCCGATGTTGGCCAGGAAGAACAGGATATGGATCTGCAGCATGCTGCCCGCTGGGCCATGGAGCACGACCTCCTGCCCGACCTGAATGATCAGGATACAGAGCTGCCCCCTGAACAGGTGAAGTTCTATCCGGACAACATGGTCACCAAGATCAGCGTGTTGCGTGCTTGGAAGAAGGCACAGGACCTCAAGCAGAACGCGCAGTAAAATTTGACATCCTCTGATATATCCCAAACACAGCAGGAGCGCCCCACCGGGTCATACCGGCAGAGCGCTCCTGCTGTGTTTTGTTAAGCTTCAGGAAAGGGGAACACACTCCACTCAGCGGCCCACGATGAGGTCGCGGCGGCAGCGCAGGCCGACCATCAGGAAAGCGCTGTCGCCCAGCTGCCGCAGCACCACCCGCTGGGTGTCGGTCTGGCCCTCACACAGCAGGGAAAGGTTCAGGGTGGTGGAGCCCTTCTCGGTGGTGAGCACCAGCGTGGATACGCCCTGCTCCATCAGGGTCTTCATATCCTGAATGGTGGTGCGGAAGGTGGCGGCGCAGTCCGGCACGTCCAGCGTCAGGACCCGGCCCTCCTGCCGGGCGGTGTAAAGGACCTGACGGCCCAGCAGGCCCTTTACGGTGTACCGGGCTTCGGTGGTCTTTGCCTCGTCAGCGGAGATCAGCATGATGTCGCCCTGAATGGGGTCACCCTCCGGTGCGCCGTAGCCGCCGTAGGCGGGATCGGTCTCGCCCACGGCTGCATCGCCGCTGTGCAGCGCGATCTCACCCTGAAGCATTACGCTATCGTCCTGCGGGGGCAGATAGCCTGCGACAACGGTGTCATCGGCGGCAGCAGCAGCGGCAGGCTCTTCGGCAAATGCGCCGACACTCATGGGGATGGCAAGGGACAGCACCAGGGCTGCGGCAATGGCCTGACGGCCCAGCATTGTATTCAGAATCTTCATAAGAAATATACCTCCTGTACTATGGACGAAAAACCGCCCGTTCTGTAATGAATACGGAACGGGCGGCTCGTTTATTGCAGGGGGGTAAAAATTATTTCTCCCGGTTCAGGATCTCCATGAACTCATCGCCGGTGATGGTCTCCTTCTGGTACAGATACTGGGCCAGCTCATCCAGCTTTGCGCGGTTGTCGGTCAGGATCTGCACAGCCTTGGCGTGCTGGGCCTTGACCAGCTCCACCACCTTCTGGTCGATCTCACACTGGGTCTGGGCAGAGCAGGCAAGGGAAGTGTCGCCGCCCAGATACTGGTTGTTGACGGTCTCCAGTGCCACCATGTCAAACTCATCGCTCATGCCGTAGCGGGTCAGCATGGCGCGGGCCAGCTTGGTGGCCTGCTCGATATCATTGGAAGCGCCGGTGGTGATGGAGTGGAACACCACTTCTTCGGCGGCACGTCCGCCGGTGAGGGTGGCGATCTTGTTTTCCAGCTCCTCCTTGTTCATCAGGTAGTGGTTGCCCTCGTCCACCTGCATGGTGTAGCCCAGAGCACCCGAGGTGCGGGGGATGATGGTGATCTTCTGCACGGGGGCGGAGTGGGTCTGCTTGGCGGCGACCAGAGCGTGGCCGATCTCATGGTAGGCTACGATGCACTTTTCGTGATCGGTCAGGATGGAGTTCTTTTTCTGGTAGCCTGCAATGACCACCTCGATGCTCTCCTCCAGGTCAGACTGGGTCACGCTCTTGCGGCCCGCGCGGACGGCCCGCAGCGCGGCCTCGTTGACGATGTTGGCCAGCTCGGCACCGGACGCGCCGGAGGCCATCCGGGCCACGGTGGTAAAGTCGATGCCCGGGGCCAGCGCGACCTTTTTGGCGTGGACCTTCAGGATCTCCTCGCGGCCCTTGAGGTCGGGCAGCTCCACGGGCACCCGGCGGTCAAAGCGGCCGGGGCGGGTCAGGGCAGGGTCAAGGGATTCGGGGCGGTTGGTGGCGGCCAGAATGATGACACCGGTGTTGCCCTCAAAGCCGTCCATCTCGGTCAGCAGCTGGTTCAGGGTCTGCTCGCGCTCATCATTGCCGCCGTACTGGCCGCCGCTGCGCTTTTGGCCAATGGCATCGATCTCATCAATAAACACGATGCAGGGCGCTTTCTCCTTGGCCTGCTTGAACAGGTCGCGCACCTTGGAGGCACCCATGCCCACGAACATCTCCACAAACTCGGAGCCGGAAATGGAGAAGAAGGGCACGTTGGACTCACCGGCCACAGCCTTGGCCAGCATGGTCTTGCCGGTGCCCGGAGGGCCCACCAGCAGGATGCCCTTGGGCATCTTGGCACCAATGCTCTCATACTTGCTGGGGTCGTGCAGATAGTTGACAACTTCCTGTAAGTTTTCCTTGGCCTCGTCCTCACCGGCCACATCCGCAAAGCGGATGCCTGCTGTGGACTGCACATAGACCTTGGCGTTGGATTTGCCCATGCCGCCAAACATCATGGAGCCCGGGCCGCCGCCGGCCTTTTCCATCAGCTTTTTGTTCATCTGGTTGCCAATGGCCGAGAACAGGATGATGGGCAGGACGAACCAGATCAAAAAGCTCAGTACCGGCGAGGACTGTTCCACGATCTCGCTGGAGAAGGTGGCTCCCGCATCGTACAGCCGCTCGGTCAGGCCGGTGTCGTTCATCAGGCCGGTCTTGTAGACCTGCGTCTCGTCCTTATCGGTAAAGATGATCTGGTTGGATTCAATGTCTACCCGGCCGATGTTCTTCTCCTCGGTCATGGTCATAAAGGTGCCGTAGTCCACCTCTTTGATCTGGCGCTCCTCCATCCACGGCAGCAGCACAAAGTTGAGGAGCAGCAGCATCAGCAGCACGATGGCATAGTAGATCGCCAACGGCTTGCGCGGTGTCTTGACTTCTTTCATAGGATTTCCTCCTTAGTAGGCTTTGTCTCTACCCCAAAGCATAGCACGACTGATTTTAAGAAACCAGCCTTTTGAGGGCTTGTTTCCAAAAACTTCCCAGATTCTTAACAAACCTAGCATCAGGGCCAGCGGGTAGTACCCACGCAAGTGAAACGGGCCATTCCATCGCCCGCCCTATTGCCTACGGCAACAGGGTCCCACCCCAGCGGACACTTGCTTAGGGTACCACCCGCCGCCCCTGACCATACGCTTGGCGCAAAATTTGGAAAATTGTACCGCTCCTGATGTGAATTTGTTTCATTTTTGATATGAACCAAACTTCTTGACAGCAAATCCGGCGTTTGGTACAATAAGCTCACTTTGAAACACAAAGACCAAATGCGTTGACGGGGAAAAAACGATCTTCTTCTGCTTCAGAGAGCTGCCGGGCGGTGCAAGGCAGTGCGGAGGGTTTCGGCTACTGGCCCCTGAGCGGCAGAGCTGAACGGAGAGTAGGCTCTGACGGATGCCCACCGTTACCGGGGCAGCGATTCGCCGCCAAAAGCTGATCGTGTGAGTGGCTGGTTTTCCAGCAAAGAGAGTGGTACCACGGGTGCTCTGTTAGAAAAAATGACAGGCCCTCGTCTCTCAAGGCTTATCGCCTTGGAGACGAGGGCTTTTTACTTTAATTAAGTGTAGGATCTGGAGGAAACGAGAATGATGGACGCAACCAAGTACGCACCGGGATATTACCCTGTCCCTGCCGGTTATGACAGCTGGGTGAAGAAGGATCACATTGAAAAGGCCCCGGCCTGGTGCAGTGTGGATCTGCGCGACGGCAATCAGGCTCTGATCGTGCCCATGAGCCTGGAGGAAAAGCTGGAGTTCTTCCAGATGCTGGTAAAGATCGGCTTCAAGGAGATCGAGGTGGGGTTCCCCGCCGCCAGCGATACCGAGTACGAGTTCCTGCGCACTCTGATCGAGAAAAACATGATCCCGGAGGACGTGACCGTGCAGGTGCTGACCCAGTGCCGCGACCACATCATCCGCAAGACCTTTGAGGCTGTCAAGGGTGCCCCCCGCGCGGTCATCCACTTCTATAATTCCACCTCTGTGGCCCAGCGCGAGCAGGTGTTCCACAAGAGCAGGGAAGAAATCAAGAAGATCGCCACCGACGGCGCAAAGCTGGTCCGGCAGCTGAGCCAGGAATACGAGGGCAACTTCCTGTTTGAGTACAGCCCCGAGAGCTTTACCGGCACCGAGGTGGACTATGCCGTGGAGGTCTGCAACGCAGTGCTGGATATCATGCAGCCCACCCCTGACCGCCCCATGATCATCAACCTGCCGGTGACCGTGGAGATGAGTATGCCCCATGTCTACGCCAACCAGATCGAGTACTGCGACAAGCACCTCAAGTACCGTGACAGTGTGATCATCTCCACCCATCCCCACAACGACCGCGGCACCGGTGTTGCCTGTGCCGAAATGGCCGTTCTGGCCGGTGCTCAGCGGGTGGAGTGCTGCCTGTTCGGCAACGGTGAGCGCACCGGCAATGTGGATGCCGTGACACTGGCTATGAATCTGTACAGCCACGGCGTAGATCCCAGGCTGGACTTTTCCGATATGCCCGCCATCTGCGCTGCCTACGAGCGCGTGACCCGGATGCACATCTACGAGCGCACCCCCTATGCCGGTCAGCTGGTGTTTGCAGCCTTCTCGGGCAGCCATCAGGATGCCATTGCAAAGGGCATGGCCTACCGCAAGGAGCGGGGAGAGCACCGCTGGACCTGCCCCTACATCCCCATCGATCCCCACGATATCGGCCGCACCTATGATGCCGATGTCATCCGCATCAACAGCCAGAGCGGCAAGGGCGGCATCGGCTTTGTGCTGGAACAGAACTACGGCTATAACCTGCCCCCCAAGATGCGCGAGGTGCTGGGTTACAAGGTCAAGAGCGTGTCCGACCACAGCCACAAGGAGCTGAGTGCAGGTGAGGTGCTCCGCATCTTCGAGGAGAGTTTCCTCAACCGTGAAAAGCCCCTCCGTGTGGTGGAGGCTCACTTTGCACAGGTCAACGGCATTACCGCCACGGTCACCCTGGACCTGAACGGTCAGCGCAAGGTGGTCACCTCGGTGGGCAATGGTCGTCTGGATGCTGTGGCCAACGCCATCCAGAGCGCCACCGGGATGGATTTCCATCTGGAAAGCTACTCGGAGCACAGCCTGGATGAGGGCAGTACCTCCCGTGCGGCTTCTTATGTGGGCCTTGCCTGGGGCGATGGCAGCGTGACCTGGGGTGCCGGTACCGACACGGACATCATCGTCGCCGGCATTAAGGCGCTGGTGAGCGCGATCAATAATAAGTAACTCCCTCAGTCACGGCGCAGCCGTGACAGCTCCCTCGGAGAGGGAGCCTTAAAGCCTCCCTCCTTGAGGGAGGTGGCATCGCCGCAGGCGATGACGGAAGGAGTTTGTCAACAGTATAAAAGGAGAGTATCACCATGGGAATGACTCTGACGCAGAAGATTCTGGCCGCACATGCGGGTTTGCCGGAGGTCAAGGCAGGCCAGCTCATCAATGCCAAGCTCGATATCGTGCTGGGCAACGATATCACCACCCCGGTCGCCATCAACGAGTTCGAGAAGGCGGGCTTTGACGGCGTGTTCGACAAGGAGCACATCGCCATCGTGCTGGATCACTTCGTCCCCAATAAGGACATCAAGAGCGCAACCCAGTCCAAGCAGTGCCGCGAGTTTGCCAACAAATATGATATCCTCAACTTCTACGATGTGGGTCAGATGGGTGTTGAGCACGCCCTCCTGCCCGAAAAAGGCATCGTGACCGCCGGTGACTGCATCATCGGTGCCGACAGCCACACCTGTACCTACGGTGCACTGGGCGCATTCTCCACGGGTGTGGGCTCCACCGATATGGCCGCCGGTATGGCCACCGGTATGGCATGGTTCAAGGTGCCTTCTGCCATCAAGTTTGTGCTCAAGGGAAAGTTCAGCCCCCGCGTATCCGGCAAGGATCTGATCCTGCACATCATCGGCATGATCGGTGTGGACGGGGCGCTGTACAAGTCCATGGAATTCACCGGCCCGGGCGTGGCTTCCCTGACCATGGAGGATCGCCTCTGCGTCTGCAACATGGCCATTGAGGCCGGTGCCAAAAACGGCATCTTCCCTGTGGACGAGGTCACCAGAGCGTACCTGAACGGCCGCAGCCGGCGCACCCCGGTCTACTACGAGGCCGACCCGGATGCCGAATACGAAAAGACCATCGAGATCGACCTGGACAAGCTGGAGCCAACGGTCAGCTACCCCCATCTGCCGGAGAACACCCACCCCGCCAGCGAGGGAAAGGACATCCGGATCGATCAGGTGGTCATCGGCAGCTGCACCAATGGCCGTCTGGAGGATATGGAGGCCGCTTACAACATCCTCAAGGGCAAGCACATCGCCAAGGGCGTGCGGGGCATCATCATCCCGGCCACCATGGCGGTTTATAAGGAGTGCATCCTGCGCGGCTGGACCGAAGCCTTTATTGATGCGGGCTGCATCGTGTCCACCCCCACCTGCGGCCCCTGCCTGGGCGGCTACATGGGCATCCTGGCCGAGGGGGAGCGCTGTGTCTCCACCACCAACCGCAACTTTGTGGGCCGCATGGGCCATGTCAAGAGCGAAG
>OGFD01001267.1_pt1 | contig 13126 bp, 10 predicted proteins | sample 1570851 | NCBI WGS metagenome assembly OGFD01 (sample SAMEA2582077, study PRJEB24529) | metagenome | biome: Human gut stool | place: China | collected 2011
GAGGTACGGGGGCAGGGCATTTTCCCAGTCAGCGATCTTTTCGGCCAGCATCGATTCGGCCAGACCTGCCGTGATCAGCGTGCGGTGTACGATCTGCCGCAGGGAGAAACGGGCTTTCAGACGAGGCATTACCTCGTCGGTCATCAGGTGCTCCATTTCGAAGGGGACGCCCGGCAGCGAAACCACGACTTTGCCGTTCTGTTCGAACCACATGCCGGGGGCCGTGCCGTGGGCGTTGAAAAGCACGGTGCAGCACGCCGGGACGAGCGCCTGATCGCGGTTCAGGCGGTTGTATTCGATTCCGCGCGCTTCGAGCATGCGCCGCACGTGGTCGGCGACGGTTTGATCGCATACGAGCCGGGAGCCGAAGAGCTCGGCGAGGGTCTTTTTCGTGATGTCGTCCTTGGTGGGGCCGAGGCCGCCGGTCAGGATGACTACGTCGCTCTGGTTCATGGCCCGTTTTACGGCCTCGGTAATCTGCTCGCGCTGGTCGCCGACCGATGTGCGCTCCCAGACGACGATGCCCGCATTGTTCAGGTGACGGGCGATCGACGCCGAATTGGTATCCACGATCTGCCCGATCAGGATTTCGTCGCCGATCGTAAGAATAGATGCTTTCATGGTGGTAAGATTGAATTATTTTCCCGGCGCGGGCGAAGCGGAGGCTTCGGACGCTGCGTCGTCGATCAGGGCCCGGCAGATCTCCTTGACCAGGGAGGGCCCTTCGTAGATATATCCCGTGTATAGCTGGACGAGGCTCGCGCCGGCGGCGAGCATGGCTTTCACATCCCGGGCATTCATCAGGCCTCCGACGCCGATGATCGGATAGGCTCCGTGCGAACGTCGGTGGATGCGGCGCACTACCTCGATGGCCCGCTGCGTAAGGGGAGCTCCGCTCAATCGGCCGCTGCCGATTTCGTCGAGCGTCTCCTCATCGGTTTCGAGACCTTTGCGCGAGAAAGTACCGTTCACGGCCACGATGCCGTCCAGCGGCGTAGAAAGCATCAGGTCGGTCACTTCGTCGATAAGCGGGTCCGGCAGGCCGGGCGATATTTTCAGCAGGATCGGCCGGTACTGGTTCTGGCCGCGGCGAAAATCGAAGAGCGGCTGCAGAATATTCATCAGGTGGGCTTTGTTGTGCGATACGCTGCCGTCCGCACAGTTGTCGCAGCAGACGTTGATCGAAAAATAATCGACGTATTGGTAGAGGTTGCGGAACATTTTGAGGTAGTCGGCCGCGACCTGCGAAGGTTGTGTCAGCGTGTTTTTGCCGATGTTGCCTCCGATGATGAGCCGGTCGTGCCGGTGGCGGAGCTGGGCGATGGCCTTGTACAACCCCTTGTTGTTGAGGCCCGAACGGTTGATGATCGCCCGGTCTGCGGGCAGCCGGAAGATGCGGGGGCGGGGATTGCCGGCCTGGGGCTGGGGCGTGACCGTGCCGATCTCGACGAATCCGAAGCCCAGGGCCGAAAGTTCGCGGAACGCTTCTCCGTTGCGGTCGAAACCCGCCGCCAGACCGATCGGGTTGGGAAACCGAAGTCCGAATACCTCCCGTTCGAGCGAAGGGTGCTCGGTGCGGTACATGGCACGCAGCAGCGCTCGTCCGCCCGGGATTTTCCCGATCATGCGCAACAGGAACAGGACCGTGCTGTGGGCACGCTCGATGTTCATGGCGAACAGGATGGGTTTGATCAGTTTACGATACATAATGGGCGGTGCGGTCGATTTCGGCCGCAAAGTTAAGAAAAAAGCATCTAAATTGTTAAAAATATTCTTCCCGGTAGCGGTATTCGTTGCGTATCGTTTCGAATTTTTCGGGGTTCTCTTTCAGCCGTCTGCTTTCGGCGGCGATGTCGAAGCGGTCGTCTATCGTGTCGCAAAGCTCCTGCCAGGAGATCGCCCGGGGACGGGACGGGGCGATGTTTGACGGATACCACTCCCCGAGCGGCAGTCCGAAGTACCGGCCGATCGTCCGGACGGACAGGGCCGTTGCATTGGCCTTGCCCTGGGCGGAATAACCGGCGATATGAGGGGTGGCGAGCAATGCGTCCCGCAGCAGTAGCGGGTCGAGATCGGGCTCGTGTTCCCAGACGTCGAGGACGTATTGCAAACCGCTTTCGCGGAGCGCCTGCCCATCGACTACCTCGCCGCGCGAAGTGTTGATGAGGATGCTGCCGGGCTTCATTCGCTCGAAGAGCTTCGCCCCGGCCATGTGCCGGGTCGTATCGTCCAGCGGAGTGTGGAAGGTGAGGATGTCGGCCTGGCACGCCACCTCTTCGAGCGGCAGGAATCCGCCGTGCTCGCGCTCTTCGCGGGGGGGATCGCATGCCACGACGCGGAATCCCCACGTCCGGGCGTAGGCCTCGACGAGCGACCCGACGTGTCCTACACCGACGATTCCGAGGGTTTTGTCTGCAGGTTCCCAGGCCTGTACTCGTGAGAGGCGGACCAATGCTGCAGCGACGTATTGCAGTACGCCCCGTGCATTGCATCCTGCGGCGGTCGCTACTTCGATGCCGTGTCGCCGACAATACTCCGTGTCGATGTGGTCGAAGCCGATGGTCGCCGTTGCGATCAGTTTGACGGACGATCCTTCGAGTAGGGCGGCGTCGCACCGGGTGCGGGTACGGACGATCAGGGCGTCGGCATCCCGGACATCGGCCGTTGCGATGGTTTTCCCGGGGAGGTATTCCACCCGGGCATAAGGTTCGAGTACTCCTTTCAAAAAAGGTATGGCATTGTCGGCGACGATTTTCACGACGGTATTCGAATTGGTTAATTGCGGAGCAAAGATAGTGCAGGGCGAGGGCGGCGCCAAATTTATTTGAGCTCCTTTTTACGGGAACCGTGCGCCGGTGCATACGGCTCCCGCTTCGGGCGTCGTCCGGGTCGGCCGGTCGGCACCCCGTTAAAAACGGGGTTTATCGGTGATAACGATGGCGGAAAATCAAAAATTTACTATCTTTGTAATTCTTACAAGGAAAGACTATGGATCTGAAAACATTCAATCCCAACGGGGTGGGGGTGGACAACGGCGCTTATTACGGTTTGCCGTTCACGCCCGAGGAGGCTGCGCTGGTGCTTGTTTCCGCACCCTGGGACGTGACCGTATCCTACGGTGCCGGAACGGCTTTGGCGCCGGATGCCCTGATCGAAGCCTCCACACAGCTCGATCTTTACGATGCTTCGGCGCCGGGAGCCTGGCTCGGAGGCATCGCTACGGCCGACATCGACTATTCGCTGCAGGAGGAGTCCCGCAAGCTGCGGGCCGATGCCGAACGGGTGATCGAACATCTCGAAGAGGGCGGAGCGCCGGACGACGAACGTATCGAGCGCCGTCTGCGCCGTATCAACGAAGGCTGTGCAGCCATGAACGACAATATTTACCGTCAGGCCCGCCAGTGGCTCTCGCAAGGTAAGGTCGTAGGGCTGGTCGGAGGCGACCATTCGACGCCGTACGGTTTGATCCGTGCCGTTGCCGAGAAGGAAGGTTCGCTGGGAATTCTCCATATTGATGCCCATTGCGACCTGCGTGAGGCGTACGAGGGATTCGAATTTTCGCACGCTTCGATCATGTTCAACGTACTGCGCGACCTGCCGCAGGTGAGCAAGCTCGTGCAGGTCGGCGTGCGGGATTATTGCGATGCCGAGGCCGAAAGGGCCGCTTCGGACGGGCGGATCGCTATGTTCGATTCGCGCTCGCTCGCTCGCGCCGGATTCGCGGGAACGACCTGGGCCGAAAGCTGCCGCCGCATCGTGGACGAGCTGCCCGAGGTGGTTTATATCAGTTTCGACATCGACGGACTCACCATCGAACATTGTCCTCATACGGGCACTCCCGTTCCGGGCGGCATCACTTTTGAACAGGTGGTTTACCTGATGGAGTGCGTGGCCGATTCGGGCCGCCGCATCGCCGGGTTCGACCTGGTGGAGGTCGTTCCCTGCCCGGAAGATAAGATCGACGCGGTCGTAGGAGCCCGCGTGCTCTACAAATTGTGCGGCCTGGCCTTGCGGACTTCGTCGGCAGGAAGAGGTTGATTCCGACAGGGCGTGAATTCTGCCGGGGAAGACGGTTTATTTTGGATTACGAATATAAATATGAATAGACAATGAGGCTTTTTTCCATGTACCGCTGGGTCCGGCAACATTATCAGTTTCAGTTGCGGGGGCGTCGTTTTCTGGAGGCTCCCTGGTCGGGCGGACTGGTGTTGCTCTTCAGTGTCGCCGTTGCGATGCTGCTGGCCAATCTTCCCTGGACGGCGGAGTATTACCAGCGGGTGCTCAACATCGACATCGCTTTGGTGGTGCGTGGTCCCGGCAGTCTGATCGACTGGATGTTTCCCCGGGGCCTGACCCTCCAGACCTTCGTCAATGACGGGTTGATGGTGGTGTTCTTCTTTTTGATCGGTCTCGAGATCAAACGCGAAATCGTCATCGGACAGCTCTCTTCCGTCAGGAAGGCGATTCTGCCCGTGTTGGCGGCTTTGGGCGGTATGGTGGTGCCTGCATTGATCTATTTTTCGTTCAACGCGGGAACCGTCGCGGCACCCGGCTGGGGAATCCCTACGGCGACGGACATTGCTTTCGCCATCGGCATCCTTTCGATATTCAGCGATCGGGTGCCTATTTCGCTCAAAATTTTCCTGACGGCCCTGGCCGTGGCGGACGACCTGGGGGCGATCCTGGTGATCGCGCTGTTTTACGGCGAGGAGGTCAATCTGTTGCTGCTTGCGATTGCGATCCTGATCCTCGTAGGCATCTATTTCCTGAATAAAGTGGGCGAAACCCGCATTATGTTCTATCTGGTACCGGCTTTCGTCGTCTGGGCCCTGTTTTATTATTCGGGAATCCATTCCACGCTGTCGGGCGTGGTGATCGCCATGTTCATCCCGATGAAACCCCGTTATAGCAAGGAGTATTTCGCGCGGAAGATGAGCGGTTTGTCCGATGCGCTGCTGAAAGCCGAGTGCCGGGCCGACGATTTTCCGAACGAGGAGCACAGGTACTACCTGCGGATGATGTCCTCGCTGGCGACCGATTCGGTAGGGATGAGCTTCCGTCTCGAACATCTGCTGGCTCCGTACGTAACATTTTTGATTATGCCTATTTTCGCATTCGCCAATGCGGGTGTCTCGATCGATTCGCTGGAGTACTTCCGAATCTTCCACGTTACGCCGCAGGCCGGTGCGGTCGGCACGGGCATCTTCTTCGGATTGCTCGTGGGCAAGCCGCTCGGTATTTTCCTGGCCAGTTGGCTCGCCGTGAAGACGAAGCTGGCCGAAATGCCCGAGGGAGCCGGCTGGAAGATGCTTTTCGCGGTGGCTTGCCTGGGCGGTATCGGGTTCACCATGTCGATTTTCGTCGATACGCTGGCCTTTGCCGATGCCGAGATCGTCAGCCGGGGCAAGATCGCCATTCTGATGGGATCGTTCGCGTCGGCCGTATTGGGTACGGTGCTGATTTTCCTCTTTTCCAAAAAAAAGACACGTATATGAAGAAATATCGGTTGATCGCCGCAGCGGGACTGTTCCTGCTGGGTGCCTGTTCCCGGGGAACGGGGAGCATGGAGTTGCGTAACGAAACGGATTCGGTCGCTTATGTGATCGGTCTGAATGTGGGATATAATTTGCAGCGGATGGATTCGACCCTCAACGTCGAAGCCGTGTGCCAGGCCGTGCGGGACGTATATGCCCGGACGGCCCGGATGACGCCCGACGAGGCCCGTGCGGTTTATCTGCGTTACGTGAATGTTTCGCAGCCCGAACAGATTCGGGCCTATGAAGAACAGTTTCTGGAGGATTTCCGCAAGAGCAATCGCTCCTATGCCAAGACCGATACGGGGCTGACGTACGAGGTGCTGGAGATCGGTGATGAGTCCAAGACGCCCCGAAGCGACCGGGATACGGTGGCGATCCGTTTTGTGGCCAAGACGGTCGATGGAAAGGTCGTCGAGTCTTCGTACGAACGAGGAGACACCACGCGCACGGCCGTGGGCGATCTGATGCCCGGGTTGCGGCAGAGCGTGCGGCTCGTCGGGGAAGGCGGTCGAATGAATGTATGGATACCCTCCCGCCTGGCTTACGGGGCCGAAGGCGACAAGAAATTGGGCGTGGTCCCGAACGCGACGTTGTTCTACGAGATCGAACTCGTCGATGTCCGCTGACTTCTTTTTCAAGAGGGGGCTGAAAAATAAAATCGGCTGCCCGTAAAATATTTTATATATTTGTGCAGTTATCGAAACGGAAATAACAATTTAATACATAATTATATCAACAAGATGAAAAGAACATTGTGTTTCATGGCACTGTTAGCTGGTGCCGTAATTTTCGCCTCGTGCAGCCGCAGCAACGGTTCGATCACGATGGGCAGCAAGTCGCAGTTCGACTCTTTGTCGTACGCTTTGGGTAATAACGTCGGAGCGGGACTCAACCGGATGATGTCGGATATTCCCTTCGATTTCGACGCGATGACCGAAGGTGTGACCGAAGGTGCCCTCGGAACGGCAAAAATGACGCATCCAGAGGCACTCGATACATTGCGCACGTTCTTTATGGTTACGCGTCCGGAACGCGCTCAGGCTATTGCCAAGAAGAACGCGATGACTCCCGATTCGCTGAAGACACCCGAAGAGTCGTTGGCCGATCCCGCGATGTTCGAGAGCGAGGAGGAGCGTCGGTTCATTTCGTATGCTTTCGGTATCGATCTGGGTAACAATATGCTGGGAGCAGACCTTCCGATTCAGTTGGTTTGGTTCGGTCAGGGTTTGAAAGACATTACCGGCAACGGTGAAGAAGCCCGCATGACCGAGCAGGAAGCAGTCAAATTCTTGCGGAACTGGTATTCGGTGGTTCGTCCTGCCGAGAACAAGAAAGCCAATGAAGAGTGGATCGCTTCGATCGAGAAGAAATCCGGCGTTCAGAAAACCGAATCGGGATTACTTTATAAGATCGAAAAGAAGGGCGATGAGACCCTGATGCCGACGGACTCCCGCGACCGGGTAAAAGTTTATTATACGGGAACCAATTATAAGGGGCAGGTTTTCGACAGCTCCTATTTCGAGAACAAGCCCGAAGAGATGAAGGAGTACCTCAAGCAGATAGATCCGGAAGGTTATGACAAGGACGAAGCTGTCGAGTTCGAATTGGGACAGGTGATTCCCGGCTGGACCGAAGGTTTGAAACTGATCGGCAAAGGCGGTAAGATAACGCTTTGGATTCCTGCGGAACTGGCTTATGGTCGGCAGGCGCGCGGTAAGTATATCTTGCCTAATTCGGCTCTTAAATTCGAGGTAGAGTTGGAGGATGTGATTCCTTTCGTTGAGGAAACGACCCCGGCAACAACGGATGAAGCTGCGGCTGCGACGACTCAGGCAGCGAACTCTGCTCTTCCGGTGAAGAAGTAGTCGCCTCCCGGGGACCGAAAAATAGCCGACCTTTGTAGGGTCGGCTATTTTGTTGTTTTAGAGAGCGGATGGCTTCTGCCTTCGTGCGTGAAAAATTAAAAGGGCAGGTCGTCTACTTCTGCTGCGGGAGTACTGTACGATGGCTCTTCGAGCGGGGCCGCGTCGGGCATCGGCGGGATCCCGGCGTTTTGAGCGGTTTCTTTGGGTTGCAGGCGCCATGCCCGCACATCGGTATACCAGCGGCCGTTATATTCGCGGGATTCGACGTTTACCGAAACCGTATAGGTAGCCCCTTCGCGGAGTTTGGCCACGTCGCTCGGCTTGTTGAAGAACGTGACGCAGATTTTGCGTGAAAATTCCGAGGGCAGCTCGAAAACCACGTCCTGACGCTGCCATTCTCCCCGGGCGGACGTACCTTGTGTCAGGGGCAGGATTTTATATACGACACCTTCGAATTCCATAAAAACAGTAATTTTAGTAGATTACAAAAGTAATGTTTGTGCCGCAAACCCCCAAATTTTTTCCGTAAAAGTTCTTTTGTCCTGTTTCGGGCCGGACCGGATGATTGGTCGTGTACCATCTTGCGTATGCTGCCGATTCCGGTCGGCAGCTTCGGGACGGATAAAGCGGATGTCCCCTGCGCTTTTTGACGACGGTCGGAGTGTGCGGCATCCGGCGAATGCGGACCGGTGAGAATCGGGCGCCGAAGGAGAATAAAAAAGGATTCGCCCCAGGCGAATCCTTTTTTATTTTGAAGCGTCAAACGGTCCTTCGAACTATTTGGCGGCTTTCTTATCGTAGCGTTTTGCGTAACGGCTCATAAACTTATCGACGCGACCAGCGGTATCCACCAACTTCATCTTACCGGTGTAGAACGGGTGAGAGGTGTTGGAAATTTCCATCTTATACACGGGATAGGTTTCGCCGTTCACTTCGATGGTTTCTTTTGTCGAAACGGCGGACCTGCACAAAAACACGTGGTCATTCGACATGTCTTTGAATGCCACTAAACGATAATTTTCGGGATGAATACCTTTTTTCATTTCGTTTGTTTTGTTTGTAATTAGATGCTTAAGCGGAGCAAAGGTAGTAAATTTTTTCCAGTTAGCTAATTTTCCGAAGAAAAATCTTGCGATCGGGTCGGTTAGTTGTTGCGGAAAATTCCGGTGCGGCTGTTTTTCTTGCGATGCAGGGGCGTAAAACAGGGAATCGATTTGAGCGAAACGGGTTTGTGCTGGCGTCTCGAAATGAAAAAATGGGTTTTTATTTTGTGAATCCGGTCGAAATTCCTATTTTTGTGTCCGTATTCGGATTTTCCCGGATGCAAAAGGACCCATAGCTCAGTCGGTTAGAGCAGCGGACTCATAATCCGAAGGTCGTGGGATCATGCCCCTCTGGGTCCACTTGAAAGTCAGGGAGTTGCACAGTTTGTGCGACTCCTTTTTGTTTTTTCTTTGCGGTTTTATGCAAGTGTAGGCTGGCCGTGCGAGCCATGAGTGCAACAGTTGAAGTCGTTGTTTTACAGGCTTGAAGTATTCAAACGGTAAATTCGCATTGATGTTACGCGCTGCGTAGGGCTAAAAGCAGGTGTTCGAACGTTGGGATTCCGGGAAGCCCTGTCTGTTAGTATTTTGAGAAGAATCTACCGCCTGTATGGATTACCCCGATAGAGTCGCTATTTCAAATTGATTGGGTAACTTTTTGCACAAAATCATAATTTTACGTATTTTTCGAAAAATAAACCATAAAAATCCATAGAAACGATGCGAGCAAAATACCTGGGGCTGGATCTTCCGAGTCCGATCATTGTCAGCAGTTCTCCCTATACCTCCAATGTCAAGAGCGTCGAGCAGTGCGCTGCGAGCGGTGCCGGTGCCGTAGTGCTCAAATCCATATTCGAGGAGCAGATCCTGCACCATGCGGCTGCGCTGGACACCGTATCCGATTCGGCTTACGGCGATGCGGAGGTTTATTTGCAGCGTTATCTGGGCGAGGATTACAAGGCCGGATTTCTCCGGTTGGTGCAGGAGGCGCGGTCGAAGACGGAGCTTCCGGTAATCGCCAGCATCAATTGCGTGGTCGATAAAGGCGATTGGATCGAATACGCTACGGCGATGGCCGATGCCGGTGCTTCCGCGTTGGAGCTTAATATTTTCATCCAATCTACGGACATTCATGCCCAGGCTCGCGAACTGGAGTTGAACTATGCGGAGATCGTCGGTCGGGTGGCCGGTGCGGTGAAGATTCCCGTTTCGGTGAAACTGCCCATGCGCCTGACCAATGTCTTCGCCTTGTCGAGCGCTTTGCTCGGTCACGGGGCCCGGGGCGTAGTCTTTTTCAACCGTTTCTTCGAGCCGGACGTGGATGTCGAGCGGATGACTTTCGTAGAGAGTTCGCCTTACAGCGAGCCGACGGAATTGCGCAACGTCCTGCGTATGGTGGCGATCTGTTCGGCCGTGTTGCCGCAGTTGGACCTTTCTGTTTCGACGGGCGTGCACGATGGCGAGGCTGCGGTCAAAGCGCTTTTGTGCGGAGCCGAGGCAGTGCAGGTCTGCACGGCGATCCACCAGAAGGGATTCGAAGTCATTGCCGAAATGAACGAGTACATCGACCGTTGGTCCGAGCGGCAGGGTTTCGGTTCGCTCGATGAGTTCCGGGGGCGTCTGAATTTCAAGAACGACACTTCGGCCATGTTCCAGCGCGTACAGTATATGAAGTATTTCCCGTCGGAGGCGAAATAGTATTTGCCGGAATAGTTTCGGTTTTTGATAAAGAGTGGGCCGTCCAGTTGTCGGACGGCCCACTCTTTTGGATATGTGTTTTTGGGGTTAATATTCGATCTTGTCGAGAATCCCTTGCAGGTAAGCGATCGCCACGCCGTAGTTGGTCATCGGGACGTGCTGGGCGCGGGCCTGGGCGACGCGGCTCAATACGTGGCGCCGGTTGAACATACAGGCGCCGCAGTGGATTACCAGGTCGTAGGGCGTGAGGTCGGCGGGAAAGTCCGTGCCGGCAACCACATCGACCCGCAGTGCGGGTCCGATCCGTTTGCGGAGCATCGCCGGAATTTTGACCCGGCCGATGTCTTCGCCCACCGGAGCGTGCGTGCAGGCTTCGGCGATCAGCACGCGGGAGTCTTCGCGGAGCTGCCCGATGGCTGCCGCGCTCTCCACGAAGTAGTCGATGTCGCCCTTGTAACGGGCGAAGAGCACCGAGAACGAAGTTAGCAGGCTTGCGGCGGGCTTCTGCGCATAGACAGTCGAGAAAACCTGCGAGTCGGTGATAATCAGTTTCGGCGGTGCGGCCAGCGACGAGAGCGTGCCTTCGATCTGGTCGGTGGTACAGCAGACCACGCGGCACTTCTTATCGAGCAGCTCGCGGATCGTCTGGACTTGCGGCAGGATGAGGCGTCCCTTGGGGGCCTGGATATCCTGCGGCATAACGAGCATCACCACGTCGCCTGTCGAGGCGAGGCTGCCTGTGATTTCGGGCTGGTTGTAGTCTTCGGGCAGGTTGCGGATCAGGGCTTCGCGCAGGGCGTCGAGTCCCGTTCTGTCCGAGGCGCTGACCCGGAGCGGCCGTTGTCCGAAAAGCGCTTCGGCTTCCGCATCGGACATACCTGTAAACAAGTCGGCCTTGCTGCGGACGACTACGATCGGAATATGACGGGCTTCGAGGAGCCGGAACCATTCGATTTCGTCGTTCTGCGGCACGGCTCCGGAGAGGAGCAAGACGGCCAGGTCGGTCTTGTCCAGCATCTTGCGGCTTTGCTGCACACGCAGCGCTCCGAGGTCGCCTTCGTCGTCGAACCCCGGCGTGTCGATCAGTACGCAAGGTCCCAGCCCGTGTATCTCCATCGTCTTGAGTACGGGATCGGTCGTCGTGCCCGGCGTCGCGGAAACGACAGCGCTCTGTTGGCCCGTGAGGGCGTTAATCAGCGACGACTTGCCGCTGTTGCGCCGCCCGTAGAAAGCGATATGCAGCCGTTCGGCGCGGGGAGTTTGCTCGTTCATCGTGCGAAAATTTTTAGAAACGGAAGTCCCGTTTACCCTCGGCGATCGCTGCGAGATTCTTCTCCGTGATGCGGCGCACACGTTCGTTGAGGAGCATCGGAACCTCTTTCGAAATCATCTTTTCACCCAAGGCCCGGGTTTCGGGCGATGCGTAGTCTTCGAGGTACTCCTTGAGGGTCATCAGGGCGTTGGGCGTGCAGCAGTCGGCGATCTTTCCGGTTTTCACCAGCGACATGAAGCGGTCGCCCGTGCGGCCTTCGCGGTAGCAGGCCGTGCAGAAGCTCGGCACGTAGCCCAGTTCCAGCAGCCAGCGCACCACTTCGTCCAGCGTACGGTGGTCGCTCACGTCGAATTGTGCGGAATCTTGCTCGGCATGCGTCGTTTCGGCGTAGCCGCCGACGCTGGTGCGCGAGCCGCCGCTGATCTGTGAAATGCCGATTTCCAGCACCTGTTCGCGCGAGCGCTGCGATTCGCGGGTCGAGATAATCATGCCAGTATAGGGGACGGCGATGCGGATCACGGCTACGATCTTGCGGAAGATCTCGTCCGAAATGGCATCCGGGAAGTCCTTGGTGTCGATGTCGTCCGCCGGGCAGATGCGGGGTACGCTGATGGTGTGGGGGCCGACGCCGAAGCGGGCTTCGAGGTGCTCGGCGTGCATGAGCAGTCCCGTGAAATCGTACCGGTAGGTGTTCAGACCGAACAGTACACCGATGCCTACGTCGTCGATGCCGCCTTCCATCGCGCGGTCCATCGCTTCGGTGTGGTAGGCGTAGTCGCTCTTCGGACCGGTGGGGTGGAGCGCTTCGTAAGCGGTTTTGTTGTAGGTCTCCTGAAAGAGAATGTAGGTGCCGATGCCTGCATCGCGCAGCTTGCGGTAGTTCTCGACCGTCGTAGCCGCGATATTCACGTTCACGCGGCGAATCGCTCCGTTCTTGTGATGTACGGAGTAGATGGTCTTGATTGATTCGAGAATGTACTCGATCGGATTGTTGCGCGGATCTTCGCCCGCCTCCAGCGCTAAACGCTTGTGACCCATATCCTGCAGGGCGATTACCTCGCGGCGGATTTCCTCCTGGGTGAGCTTGCGGCGCGGAATGGTTTTGTTTTTCTGGTGGTACGGGCAATATACGCAGCCGTTGATGCAGTAGTTCGACAGATAGAGCGGCGCGAACATTACGATACGGGTGGCGTAGAGTTTCTCCTTGATCTGTTTGGCCAGCGTGAACATGCGTTGGTTCAGGTCTTCGAGTTCGCACTCGAGCAGCACGGCCGCTTCGCGGTGCGTGACCCCTTTGCCTTCGGCCGCTTTTTGCAGGATCGCCTCGATCAGGGGGCGGTTCGCACGATTTTCGCGGGCGTAAGCCAGCGTTTCGACGATTTCTCCGTCATGGATGAACTCCTCCGCCTTGGAGGATGCGACTTGGTACATATCTTTGTGTTTTTATAAGCTATTCTTGATAATCTCCCCGGCTCCACGAGATGTGGCGGCCGATTTCGTTGAGCTCCCGCTCCAGAGCGGCCAATCCTTCGGCAGCTTCGGCACCGAAGGCGGCCTTGCCGTCGTAGAGGTTGTATTTCGACCGTTCGTCCGGCGGCGAAAGGTTGGGCATCACCACGTTGGCACCGGCCAAAATACCCCGCATCCGGCCGTCGCCCGAGAGGGTGGCGAGCGCGGTGGTCGAAGGGATCAGTGCTGCGGGACGCATCA